>JAESGI010000012.1_pt1:0-85000 | contig 654911 bp, 616 predicted proteins | sample 9269671 | NCBI WGS metagenome assembly JAESGI01 (sample SAMN14515641, study PRJNA621666) | algae metagenome | isolation source: Nostoc indistinguendum CM1-VF10 and co-occurring heterotrophs from gravelly... | place: USA: Clark Mountains, San Bernardino, California | collected 1998-06-05 | reverse complement strand
CCACCATTAGCCGTCGTTGCCAGCGAGAGCGGCTGGCATGTTGTTCGACCTATCCAATCGGATCTCCCTTTCAAATCCCGGACGACAGTGCGTCAGGCGGATCCGTGGTTTGAAAGGTCCGCATTGCATCTCGGCTACAGAACCCGGCGATTGCGTTTCCATTGAAGCTTGCGCCGGCCATCGAATCTGAGCTGCGAAGCCACATCTCACGCATCGGCTGCGATCGCCGCAATGTTTCGGCCATCATTGCTCACCACGCTGGCCGCAGCGCGTCCGCTGCAACCACGAGGATCCAATGCACACATTCGTTCGGCCTATCATCGCCTTCGCCATGGCCTCGGCGGCCGTTGCGATGCTGGTCGGGCCCGCTGCGCAGGCCCAACAGCCGAAGGCCGCGGCGACGCAGAAATCTCCCGCCGAGGAAGCGGTGCCCGTAGCCCCTCCGGTGCTGAATCAGGTCGCCCTCACCGAAGCGCAGATCGAGGCTGTCCTGTCTGCACAAAAGGAATTCGACGCGATCGACGACAAGGCGTCGGCGGCGGCGGGCGACACTCCCGACCAGAAGCTCGACGTGCAATATGAAGAAGCTGCCAAGAAAGCCGGCTTCGCCTCCTACGCTGCCTATACCGATGTCGTCGACAGCATCAGCCTGGTGCTGGCCGGCTTCGATCCGAAGACCAAGACTTATATCGGTCCGGAGGGGGTGCTGAAGGCGCAACTCGCGGCGGTGCAGGCCGACCCGAAGCTGCCTTCGGCCGACAAGGAAGATGCGGCGGCAGAAATCAACGCCGCGCTGCAGACGCCGGCCCCCGCCGTCGAGCCGAAGTCGAACATCGCTCTCGTCGGGAAATACTACGACCGTCTGGTGGCCGCGCTGTCCGGTGAGAAGTAATTCCGGAAACGGGTGGCGAATGCAGCCGACGGCGGCTAGTTTTCGTGCCTTCGAAAAATCGCGAGGAGGCGACGATGGACCGTGGCTTCGCCTTGTTCGACACCGAGATCGGCCGCTGCGGCGTGGCGTGGGGTGGCGTCGGCCTGATCGCGACCCAGCTTCCGCAGCCGACCGAAGCCCAGACCCGCGCGCGGCTGCGGCAGCGCCGCGGTGAACTCGTCGAGGCGCCGCCGCCGGCGCCGGTGCAGGCGGCGATCGACGGCATGACGGCGCTGCTGCGCGGCAGGCCGGTCGATCTGTCCGACGTGGCGCTCGATCTCGACGGCGAGCCAGCCTTCCATCGTAACGTCTACGCCATCGCCCGCGCGATCCCGCCGGGCCGCACGCTGACCTATGGCGACATCGCAAAACGGCTGGGCGGGGTCGAACTGTCGCGCGATGTCGGACAAGCCTTGGGGCGCAATCCGTGCCCGCTCGTCGTGCCCTGCCACCGCGTGCTGGCCGCCGGCGGCAAGCCCGGCGGCTTCTCGGCCAATGGCGGCGTCGTCACCAAGCTGAAATTACTGGCCATCGAAGGCGCCGCGGTGAACTACACGCCGTCGCTGTTCGATTGACGGCGTCTGTAGCCGACAATTCATTACAAAGTCATGCCCGGGACAGGCCCGGGCATGACGATCGCGTATCAGATTTGGCGCCAGGTCTCTTGTCGTTCAGGCCGGCGGCGGCAGCGTGGTCGCGACCGAGGGGCGCTTCAGCATCGTTTCGTGAAATGCGTCGAGCTTCGGATAGGCCTTGCGCCAGCCGCAGTCCGGGAAGCGGAAGTCGGCGTAGCCAAGCACGCAGACCAAGCCGATCTGCGCGATGTCGAGCGGCCCGCTCAGCCGCGATTCGGCGAGTTGCTCGAACCGCGCCATGCCGGTCCAGGCGCGCTTGAAGTGGTCGTCCGACCACGGCTGCCACCGCAGCTCCTGCGGCCGGACCATCGCCTCGTAGCGGCACAGCAGCATCGAATCCAGCATGCCCTGCAGCAGCGAATGGTCGCTCTTGACCTGCCAGCGTCGCGCGCCGTCGGCGGGGATCAGCTTGCCGCCGGCGAGGTCGTCGAGATATTCGGCGATCACGTAGGAATCCACGATCACGTCGCCATTGTCGAGGATCAGCGCCGGCAGCTTCTTCAGCGGGTTGACGTCCCGCATATAGGCATCGTTCGGCTCGCCGGGGATCACCTTGGCCGGCACGAATTCGATGCGATCGATCAGCCCGAGTTCGATCGCCGCGATCCGGACCTTGCGCGCGAACGGCGAGGCCGGTGAGAAGGTCAGCTTCATGGTGATGCCCCCGCGTTGTCGCGTTACGCCGCAACGATGGTCTGGCGCTGTTCGCCCAGACCTTCGATGCCGCAGGTGACGACGTCGCCGACCTCGAGGAATTTCGGGGTCGGCTTCATGCCGGCGCCAACGCCCGGCGGGGTGCCGGTGATGACGATGTCGCCCGGCAGCAAAGTGATGAACTGCGAGACGTAGGACACGCATTTGGCGATCGAGAAGATCATCGTCGAGGTCGAGCCGGTCTGCCGGCGCTCGCCGTTGACGTCGAGCCACATCGACAGCTTCTGCGGATCGGCGATCTCGTCCTTGGTGACGAGCCACGGACCGACCGGCCCGAAGGTGTCGTGCGACTTGCCCTTGGTCCAGGTGCCGCCGCGCTCGAGCTGGAAGTTGCGCTCGGAGACGTCGTTGGCGACGCAATAGCCGGCGACGTGGTCGAGCGCATTGGCTTCGTCGACATATTTGGCGCGGGTGCCGATGATCACCCCGATCTCGATCTCCCAGTCCAGCTTGGTCGAGCCGCGCGGTTTCTCGACATCGTCGTTGGGGCCGCACAGGCTGGTATTCGCCTTCAGGAAGAAGATCGGTTCGCTCGGGACCGGCAGGCCGCTTTCCTTGGCGTGGTCGGCATAGTTCAGCCCGATCGCGACGAACTTGGAGATGCCGGTGACCGGTGCGCCGTAGCGGGGGGTGCCGGAGACGGCGGGAAGGCTCGACGGATCGATCTTCGCCAGCTTGGCGAGCGAGTCCGGAGCATAGGCCGCGCCGTTCAGATCCTGGACGTGCCCGGACAGGTCACGCAGCTGGCCGGACTTGTCGATCAGACCCGGCTTCTCCTGGCCAATCGCACCATATCGAACGAGCTTCATCAGGCTTTCCTTCCCTGTCATCATTACCGGGTCGCTTCATGCGGCACCGGGCAGCAAAATTCAACTGCCCGCTGACCCGGGGCAGTCTGGCCGCTTTGCATGGCAAGGCTTCCATAGGATGATCCGGGATCGTCTGCGCGGCCTGTGCGTTGGGACGCACAATCGTCACACGCGCGGGGTCCCGGCCGGACGCCGCATAGAGGAGCTTCCGATGCCTGAATTGACCATCGCAACCGACAAGGTCGGCTTCCTGATCGAGAAGGCTCGCGAATTCGACGTCAAGGACGAGGCCGCCGACGAGGAGTCCGGCTCCAATTCCGTCGACGACAACATGATCGACGTGCTGGAAGAGGGCGGCGACGATCCGGTGGTGCAGGAGATCACCGAGTTCATCGACGCGATGGACGAGGACGAGCAGCTCGACCTGGTGGCGCTGATGCGGCTCGGCCGCGGCGACGGCAGCATCGAGGAGTGGGACGACCTGCGACGCGAGGCGTCCGAAAACCGCAGCACGCCGACAGCGACCTACCTGCTTGGCGAGCCGCTGCTGAGCGACTATCTCGCCGAAGGCCTCGCCGCCTTCGGGCTGACCTGGACCGACGAGCGCATCACGCCAATATCTTGAAAGCCGGCAGCGCTCTGCGGATAGTCCGTTTCCCCGCGAGGTTCGCGGCGAAATTGCCTGAAAACAGCATGCAACTTTACGGGGAATGAAGGATTGCCTAATGTAGCCTACCGGACATAACGCGGTTTGGCGCCCGGACAGGGGAGCAGCCCGATGATGAGCGCGAGTTTCGATCCCGTGAATTTCGTCGAGAAGGTCGGGGCCGGGAAGGCCATCCTGAAATTCGGCAAGGACGACGTCATCTTCGCGCAGGGCGATGTCGCCGACAACGTCTACTACATCCAGGAAGGCCGGGTGAAGGTCGTGGTGCTGTCCGAGCAGGGCAAGGAGGCCGTCGTCGGCATTCTCGAGCAGGGCCAGTTCTTCGGCGAGGGCTGCCTGAACGGCCAGCGGCTGCGGATATCGACGACCATCGCGATGGAGCCTTGCGTCGTGACCTCGATAACCGGGGCTGCGATGCTCGAGACGCTTCACAGCGAGCCGGCTTTCTCGGACATGTTCATGAGCTATCTGCTGACGCGCAATGCGCGGATCGAGGAAGATCTGATCGATCAGCTGTTCAACTCCAGTGAAAAACGTCTGGCCCGCCTGCTGCTGCTGCTGGCGAATTTCGGCAAGGAAACCGATACCCAGCCGATCGCGCCGAACATCAGCCAGGAGACGCTGGCGGAAATGATCGGCACCACGCGCTCGCGCGTCAGCTTCTTCATGAACAAATTCCGCAAGCTCGGACTGATCGACTACAACGGCAAGATCGAGGTGCACCGCGCGCTGCTGCACGCCGTCCTGCACGACAAACCCGAGACGCGCCGCGACTAGGCGTTCGGCACGAAGCACCTGCGGCTCCGTACAAGTACCTGTTGATCAATCCAGGACGGACGCCGGTTCCATGTAGCGCTTAGCTTGGCTGATTGATTCGTACTACCAACAGTGCGGCCGAATAACGGCCAGATCAGCAACTTTGCCGGAGCTGGGAACGCGACTGCGGGGGCTTCACAATGTCCATGATTCCGTTCGCGCAAGGCGCCGATGCCTGGGCGCTGGCGCATGCTATCGTCGACACCGTGCGCGAACCGCTGGTGGTGCTCGACCCGGACCTGCGCGTCGTCGCCGCCAGCCGCTCGTTCTACAGCACCTTCACCGTCACGCCGGGCGACACCCAGGGCAAGATCCTCTACGACGTGCGCGACGGCGAGTGGGACATTCCCAAGCTGCGGCTGTTGCTGGGCAGCGTGCGCAGCCACGCCAGCGCCGTCGACGACTGCGAGATCGAACAGGTGTTCAGCCGGATCGGCCGTCGCATCCTGCGCCTCAATGCGCGCCAGGTGATGACCACCGGCGCGCTTTGCAACATCCTGCTCGGCCTCGAGGACGTCACCGCCCGGCTGCTTGAGCGCGAAAAGGACGAGCTGCTGCGGCAGAAGGACATCGCGCTCGGCGAGCTGCACCACCGCATCGGCAACAGCCTGCAGGTGATCGCCAACATCATCCAGATGAAAGCCCGCAGCGTCACCTCCGAGGAAACCCGGCGTCACCTCATCGACGCGCACGATCGCGTGGTCTCGATCGCCGCGGTCCAGCAGTGCCTGCACGTCGCGTCGGGCACCGGCGTGGTCGACCTGCGCGACTACCTTGCCGTCTTGCGCGACGCCATCGCGCTGGCGATGATCGGCGACAACCGCGCGCTGACGCTCGAGGTCACCGGCGATGCGGGGGAGGTGCCCTGCAGGCAGGCGGAAAGCATCGGACTGATCCTGACCGAGCTGGTCATCAACGCGCTGAAACACGCTTTCGACGATGCGACCACTGACGGCCGCATCCGCGTCACCTATGTCTGCGATGGCGCCGGCTGGCGCCTCGCGGTGTCCGACAACGGCCGCGGCAAACCGCCCAGTGCGACGCGCTCGTCGCCTGGGCTCGGCCGCGGCATCGTCGAGGCACTCGCCCGCCAGATCGGCGCCGGCGTCACGATGGTCAGTGGTCCGCAGGGCACCACGGTTTCGGTTGGCCACGTCAACGGGTAGTTGTTCGTTAACGGTGCGGCTGAAATTGGCGCCTTGCGCCGCAGCCCGGTTCCGGAATTTTAGCAACGCGCGGGTATCAAGGCTCCCTGGAAACGGGGAAGCGACCATGCGTCAATCATCTCATCCACGGGGATCGCGCGCGGCGGTCTGGGCCGAACGCGGCCAGGACGCGGTGCTGGTATCGACCTTCATGTTCTGGGCGGCGATCCTCGGGCTCGGTCCGGTGTTCGCCGTGCGGGCGCTGCTGCTTCCCTAAGCGGCTTGCCATCCCGCGCGATCGGTGCAGGAATTGCCGCTCACCGGCTTCCACCGATCGCGGACCGACATGGACGACACAAACAACCGCGCGGCGGGCGCGAGGCTCGGCCCGCACATCATCGACATGATCGATCAGCTCGCGGCGATCACCGAAACGCCGGGGCAGGTCACACGGGTGTTTCTCAGCCCGGAGCACCGGATCGCGGCCGAGTTGCTGATGCGCTGGATGCGCGAGGCCGGCATGGCCGCGCATCTCGATGCCATCGGCAATGTCTGCGGCCGCTATGAGGGTCAGCGGCCGGGGGCGCCCTGCCTAATGCTCGGCTCGCATTACGACACCGTGCGCGACGCCGGCCGATGGGACGGCCCGCTCGGGATCGTCACCGCCATCGCCTGCGTCGGCGACCTCAACCGCCGCGGCGTGCGGCTGCCGTTCGCCATCGAGGTGGTCGGTTTCGCCGACGAGGAGGGCGTTCGCTTTGCCTCGACCCTGCTCGGCAGCCGGGCGGTGGCGGGCACGTTCGATGAGCGCGTGCTCGAGTCGCGCGATGCGTCGGGCGTTGCGATGCGCGATGCGATGCTGCAGTTCGGGCTCGATCCGCAACGGATCGCGGCGGCCGCGCGAGCGCGCGACGATGTGCTGGCCTATGTCGAACTGCACATCGAGCAGGGTCCGGTGCTCGAAGCCGAGAATCTGCCGGTCGGCGTGGTCACCGCGATCGCCGGCGCGACGCGGCTCGCCGTCTCGCTTGTTGGCATGGCCGGCCATGCCGGCACGGTGCCGATGGCGCTGCGCCGCGACGCGCTGGCCGGCGCCGCCGAATGCATCGTCGCGATCGAGGCCGTCGCCGGCAGCGACGACGCAGGGCTCGTTGCGACCGTGGGGACGATCGCCGCACGGCCGGGGGCCACCAACGTGATCCCCGGAGAAGCCGTCTTCACCATCGACATCCGCGCGCCCTCGGACGATCACCGCAAGCGCGAGCTCGATGAAATCCTGCAACGCATCGAGGCCATCGCGGAACGTCGCGGGTTGGCGCTGCGGGTCGACGTCACCCACGACAACCGCACGGTGCCGTGCGCGCCGTGGCTGCGCGGCCAGTTCGCCGAGGCGATCACCGCCGAAGGCCATCCGCTGCGCGAACTGCCGAGCGGCGCCGGCCATGACGGCATGGCGATGATCGACATCGCCGACGTCGCGATGCTGTTCGTCCGCTGCCGCGGCGGGATCAGCCATCATCCCGACGAGCATGTCGAGCCCGCCGATGTCGAAGCCGGCGCGCGCGTACTGCTGCGGGTGATCGAGAATTTCCAGCCGAACTAGCCACTCAGCACGCTGTCATGGCCGGGCTTGTCCCGGCCATCCACGCCGTTGATGCGGCCAAGACGTGGATGCCCGGCTCAAGGCCGGGCATGACGAACCGAGAGCGTACCTCGTCGTGTCCCGGGCGCGATGCGGCATTCTTATGCCGCTTCGCAGAACCAGGACCGTACCAACGGCAGAGTACGACGTGTTGGATGGTCCCGCCGTTACGGCCCCGGCTCTGCATTGCACCACGACGCGAGGGCGTCGTGATGCAATGCGTCCGGGGCACGGGAGACTGAAGCGCTTCGGGACAGGAGCGACAACCTCGTCACGGCCGGGCTTGTCCCGGCCATCCACGCCTTTGATGCAGCCAAGACGTGGATGCCCGGCACAAGGCCGGGCATCACGAACCGCGAGCGTTGCGTGTGATTACGCCGCCGCGGTCGGCAGGCTGTAGGTCTTGAACTGGTCGCGCAGGGCAGTTTTCAGGATCTTGCCGGTGGCGGTGTGCGGGATGGCGTCGATGAAGACGACGTCGTCGGGCATCCACCATTTGGCGATCTTGCCGTCCATGTAGTGCAGGATCTCCTCGCGGGTGCAGGTCTGGTCAGCCTTGAGCTGGCAGATCAGCAGCGGGCGCTCATCCCATTTCGGATGGTACACGCCGATCACCGCGGCCTCCGCCACCTTGGGATGGCCGACCGCGAGATTTTCCAGGTCGATCGACGAAATCCACTCGCCGCCGGACTTGATGACGTCCTTCGAGCGATCGGTGATCCGCATGTAGGCGTCGGCATCGACGGTGGCGACGTCGCCGGTGTCGAAATAGCCTTCATCGTCGAGGATGTCGCTGTCGACGCGGAAATAGGCCTTCGACACCGCAGGCCCGGCGACCTTGAGCCGCCCGAAGGTCTTGCCGTCCCATGGCACCTTGTTGCCGGCGTCGTCGGTGATCTTCATCTGTACGCCGAACACCGGATAGCCCTGCGTCGCCAGCACGTCGAGCCGGGCCTCGCCCTCGAGCTTGTCGAACGGCGGCTTCAGCGCGGCGAGCGTGCCGATCGGGCTCATCTCGGTCATGCCCCAGGCGTGGCGCACCTCGCAGCCCATGTCGACGAACGCCTTGATCATCGAGCGCGGCATCGCCGAGCCGCCGCACACCACCATGCGCAGGTCGGGCAGCGTGAGTTTCTCCTTGGCCATGTGCTGCAGCAGCATCAGCCACACCGTCGGCACACCGGCGGTGTGCGTCACCTTCTCGGTCGACAGCAGTTCGTAGACCGAGGCGCCGTCGAGCTTGGCGCCGGGCATCACCAGCTTGGTGCCCATCGAGGGTGCCGAGAATGCGATGCCCCAGCTGTTGGCGTGGAACAGCGGCACCACTGGCAGCATGGTGTCCTGCGCGCGGGTGCCGAGCGAGTCGCCATTGTTGGCCATCAGCGCGTGCAGCACGTTGGAGCGGTGCGAATACAGCACGCCCTTCGGATCGCCGGTGGTGCCCGAGGTGTAGCACATCGCCGCTGCGGTGTTCTCGTCGAACGTCTTCCACTGGAAGTCGCCGTCGGCCTCCTTGAGCCATTCCTCATAGGCCACCGCGTTCTTCAGCGTGGTCTGCGGCATGTGCGCCGCGTCGGTGAGGATGATATAGCGCTCGACGCTGGGCAGCCGGTCGGCGATCTTTTCCAGCATCGGCACGAAGGTGAGGTCGGTGATCATCACGCGGTCTTCGGCGTGGTTGACGATCCAGACGATCTGCTCGGGGAAGAGGCGCGGGTTGACCGTATGGCAGATCGCGCCGATCCCCATGATGCCGTACCAGCACTCAAGATGCCGCGCGGTGTTCCAGGCGATGGTGGCGACGCGGTCGCCGAGCTTGATGCCGGAGCGGTCCAGCATCTGGCTGACCTTCAGCGCGCGCTTGTGGATTTCGGCGTAGGTGGTGCGGACGATCGGCCCCTCGACCGAGCGCGACACCACCTCCTGGTGACCATGGACCTGCGCCGCATGCTCGATGATCCGGTGACACAACAGCGGCCAGTCCTGCATCAATCCCAGCATTCGAACATTCCTCCTCGGTCTGCGTTGTCCCGCCCGTAGCCGTCGCAGGCTTCACCCGCGCGCAATTTCCTGACAGGGTCTTGATATGAGTCTTTGGCATGAAGTCTAGCGCGGGGAAAGCGCGCCGAAAATGGCCTTTTGGCCGCGGCGCGATGCTGGCCATGTTGGGGCTGGTGCTGATGGCCGGCCCGGCCTCGGCCTATCTGACGGTGCGCGGCGTGCCGCTGCCGAAGCCGCGCCCGGCGGAGGCGCCATCGATCGCAAAGCTGCCCGACGCCGCGGCGACGCCGTCAGCGCCCGAGCCTCAGGCCGAGCCGGATAAGACCGAAGCCGCCAAACCCGCCGCGCCGCCGCCGCCCTCGGAGTGCCGGCTGGCGCTGACCGACAGGATCGCGATTGCGCCGAGCATTCCGGACATCGCCGGCCCGGGCGCCTGCGGCGGCACCGATCTGGTGCGCCTGGAAGCCGTGGTGCTCGCCGACAACAGCCAGGTGCCGCTGAAGCCGCCGGCGGTGCTGCGCTGCAAGATGGCGACGGCGATGGCCGAATGGATCCGCGGCGACATGGCGCCGCTCGCCGCATCGCTCGGCGGCAAGCTCGGCAATCTGGACAATTTCAACTCGTTTGAGTGCCGCGGCCGCAACCGCGTCGCCGGCGCCAAGATGTCGGAGCACGGCAAGGCCAACGCCATCGACATCCGCGGGGTGACGCTGGCCGACGGCCGGGCGATCTCGCTGACCGATCGCAGCGCGTCGCTCGAGGTGCGCGAGAAGGTGTTGTTGTCGGTGTGCAAGCGCTTCACCACGGTGCTGGGACCGGGTTCGGACTGGTATCACGAGGACCACATCCATCTCGATATCGCGGAGCGCCGCGGCGGCTACCGGATCTGCCAGTGGGATTTGTGGGAGCCGCTGCCGCAGGTCGCGCCGCTGCTGCCTGCGATGCGGCCCGACGACGCGCCGCCGCGCGAGGTCGCCAAGGTCGACGAGAAGCCCGCCGCGCCGCAGCCCGCCCCACGTCCCGCGGAAGCCGAGCCGGAAGCTGTAGTCCCGACGGCCCCGCCGCCGGTGATGAAGAAGCGCCGCACCAGCCGGCGACAGTAAGCCTCTGATCGCTGCAACAACAAAGCCGTCATTCCGGGGCGGCCGAGCAAAGCTGCGGGCGAACCCGGAATCTCGCCGCGGTGACTACATTTTCGACGGTTGGCCCGCGCAAGATTCCGGGTTCATGTCGCCGCTGCGCGGCTCATGCCCCGGAATGCAAACTCGACTCACAAAAAAGCCGAGACGTTGAAAACGTCTCGGCTGACTTTGAATCCGTTGATGACCGGCAGTGACCGCTGCCGTGCCTTACTGCATCGTGTTGCCGCCGCCGCCCTGCAGCGCCATCTTCGAATTGAACGGCGAATCGCCCTGCTTGGGATCGAGCACCACGACGATGGTCCCCGGCTTGACCCGGCTGTGCAGGTCGATGACGTCCTCGTTGGTCATGCGAATGCAGCCCGAGGAAATCGAGGCGCCGATATATTCCGGCTGGTTGGTGCCGTGGATCCGGAACAGGGTGTCGCGGTTGCCCTGGTAGAGATACAGCGCGCGGGCGCCGAGCGGATTGTCGATGCCGCCGGGCACCTGCGCCGGCAGGCCTTCGATGCGCCTGTGGATGTCGGCGGTCGGCGTCCAGGTCGGCCACTCCGCGGTGCGGCCCACGCGCGCAATGCCGGAGAACGCCAGCGCTTCCTCGCCGACGGTCACGCCATAGCGGATCGCCTTGCCGCCGTCCTGCACCAGGTAGAGATAGTGGTTGTCGGAATCGACCACGATGGTGCCCGGAAGCTCCTTGCGGTGATAATTGACGATGGCGCGGCGGAACGGCTCGGGCACCGTGGTCTTGGCGTATTTCGCCTTGGCGAACTGCGCCTTGTCCTGCGGCTTGAAATTGGCGTCGCTGACCGGCGCATAGGTGGTGGTCTGGCAGGCGGACAGCAACAGTCCGGCTCCCAAGGCGGCCACGAGGCCGAGTTTCGGGCGAAACGCCATAAGCCTGGTCCAATCGAATTCTGGCGCGATGAGGCGCCGATAACAAATCCCAACCCACGATTCCCGTATGGTGAGTATCCCCTAAACAGGTTGAGTTTCCAGCGCAGAGATGTCGCTATCGCTACGCAGCATGCGACCTGTGTCTTTTCTGCCGCAGATTTATCAAGCTTTTGTTAACACTGTCATGCGGCCGCGACCGTGACGCGGCATGGTGCTGCGGGGTTGCCAAATCGGTCCGGGTTGGCGCACTGCAGTGCGACCCGCCGACCATCGCTGCCCGCCGCCTGTTTCCGGAGTTGCCATGCTCACCGTCTATGCCCCCGCCGACTCTGCCTTGAAGAAAACCGCGCTGAGCGACCTTTCGGCGCTCCCGGATGACGCGGTGTGGATCGACCTGCAGAAGCCGACGCCGGAGGAAGATCATGCGGTCGAACGGCTGGCCGGAATCGCGGTGCCGACCCGCGAGGACATGGCGGAGATCGAGATCTCCAGCCGGCTCTATATCGAGAACGGCGCGCGCTACATGACCGCCAGTTTGATGTGCGCCGCAGACACCGACTCGCCGCGGATTTCGCCGGTCACCTTCATCCTGGCCGGGCGCCGCCTGGTGACCGTGCGCTATGACGAACCGCGGCCGTTCCTGCTGGTCGAGAACAAGCTGGCGCGCGGCACCGCGCCCGGCGCCAATGGCGAGACCGTGCTGCTGGAACTGCTCGACGCCGTGATCGACCGCTGCGCCGACATTCTGGAGCGCGCCGGGGCCGACGTCGACCAGGTCAGCCACGAGATCTTCGAACCCGACGCGCTGGCCGGCACCGGCCACGCCAAGCGCTATTCCGAGATCCTCATCAAGATCGGCCGCAAGGGCGACCTCACCTCCAAGGTGCGCGAGAGCCTGGTTTCGATCGGCCGCGTCGTCGCCTTCGTCACCGCCGAGGCCGACGGCGTCAAATGGTCGAAGGATGTGCGCGCGCAGCTGAAGACCATGCAGCGCGACGTGGTGTCGCTGACCGATCACGCCAGCTACCTGTCGAACAAGATCACCTTCGTGCTGGACGCCATGCTGGGCGTGGTCAATCTCGAGCAGAACAACATCATCAAGTTGTTCTCGGTGATGGCCGTCGTGCTGATGCCGCCGACCTTGATCGCCTCGGTGTACGGCATGAACTTCAAGTTCATGCCTGAACTGGAATGGCACTACGGCTACCCGATGGCGCTGACCATGATGCTGTTCGCCGCGGCCGGGCCGTATCTGTTTTTCAAGTGGAAGCGGTGGTTGTAGCAGGCTGCCCGCACGCGCTTGGCCGTCATTCCGGGATGCGCGCCCTTGCGCGCAGGCCCGGAATCCATGCGCCGCAGTGTTTCGTTGAGGCAATGACTGTCGGACGTCGCGTTTGAACGCGAGGGCGCACTCGCAGCTAGCGATGCTCGCGCCCCGGAATAACGAAGTCAGCGGAGCGCGTAGCCCGGATGGAGCGCAGCGCAATCCGGGATGATGATCCTTGCCGTCAACAGTGTCCCGGATTGCGCTGCGCTCCATCCGGCCTACAAGCAGCGCAGTCGGCCGGTGCCCAAGGCGCCGCCCTCAATGCCCCTCGAACGCCATCAGCGTCCGCACCGGGACGCCCATATCGCGGATCTTGGCGGCGCCGCCGAGGTCGGGCAGGTCGATGATGAAGCAGGCGGCGACGATCTCTGCGCCGATCTGGCGCAGCAGCTTGATGGCGCCTTCCGCGGTGCCGCCGGTGGCGATCAGATCGTCGACCAGGATCACGCGCTCGCCGCGCTCGATGGCGTCCACATGCATCTCGATGATGTCGGTGCCGTATTCCAGCGCATAGGACATGCTGACCGTGGTATGCGGCAGCTTGCCCTTCTTGCGGATCGGCACGAAGCCGGCGGAGACCTGATGCGCCACCGCGCCGCCGAGGATGAAGCCGCGCGCCTCGATGCCGGCGACCTTGTCGACCTTCGAACCAGCCCAGGGTTGCACCAGCTCGTCGACCGCGCGACGGAACGAGCGCGCGTCGCCGAGCAGGGTGGTGATGTCGCGAAACAGGATGCCGGGCTTCGGATAGTCCGGAATGGTGCGGACGCTGGCACGCAGATCGTTTTCGATGGTCACAGATTGCCCCCGCAAATGGCCGTCATAGCCGGGCTCGACCCGGCCATCCATCTTTCTTGGACAAAGATGGGTCCGCGGGTCAAGCCCGCGTACGACACTTACTTCGTAGCACCCAGCCGGAACGCGTTTTCCACGATCCGCAATCCGACCTCGTCGCCGAGCGACATCAGCGACTCGGGATGAAACTGCACGCCGCCGACCGGCAGCGTTTTGTGCTCGATCGCCATCGCGACACCGTCCTCGGTGGAGGCCGTCACCTGCAGGACGTCCGGCATGGTGCCGCCCTCGACATGCAGCGAGTGATAGCGTCCGATCACGATCTCGTTCGGCAGCCCGCCCATCAGCCGCCCGCCGCGCACCTGGATCCGCGACGGCCGGCCATGCGCCGGCTGCACCAGCTGCCCGAGCTGGCCGCCGAAATATTCGCCGATCGCCTGCACGCCGAGGCAGACGCCGAAGATCGGCAGCTGCTTGTCCATCGCGGTGTCGATCGTCGCCTTCATGCCGAAATCCTCCGGCCGGCCGGGGCCGGGCGACAGCACCAGGAGGTCGTAGCGGTTGTCGCGCAGCATCTGCTGCGCATGCTTGTGCCGCACCACGCTGACCTCGGCCCCGACCTGGCGGAAGTAGTCCGCCAGCATGTGGACGAAGCTGTCCTCGTGGTCGACCAGCAGCACCTTCTTGCCGGAGCCCGAGGCATCCGGCGCGACTGCCGACAGCGGCTTCACCGGATCGCCGCGCAGCGCCTGGAACAGCGCTGCGGCCTTGACCTGGCATTCGCGGTCCTCCGCCGCGGGATCGGAGTCGAACAGGCAGGTGGCGCCGACGCGGACCTCGGCGAGGCCGTCCTTCATCCGGATGGTGCGGATGGTCAGCCCGGTGTTGATGCTGCCGTCGAAATTCACCGCGCCGATCGCGCCGGCATACCAGCGCCGCGGGCTGCGTTCATTGTCCTCGACGAATTGCATCGCCCACAGTTTCGGCGCGCCGGTGACGGTGACCGCCCAGGCGTGGGTAAGAAACGCATCGAGCGCGTCGAAGCCCGGCCGCAGCATGCCCTCGACGTGATCGACGGTGTGAAACAGCTTCGAGTAGGTCTCGATCTGGCGGCGCGCCAGCACCTTGATGGTGCCCGGCACGCAGACCCGCGCCTTGTCGTTGCGGTCGACGTCGGTGCACATGTTGAGTTCGAATTCGTCCTTCTCGGAGTTGAGAAGCTGACGAATCTGCTCGGCGTCGCCGATCGCGTCGGCGCCGCGCGCGATGGTGCCGGAGATCGGACAGGTCTCGATCCGGCGGCCGTCGGAGCGCACGAACATTTCCGGCGATGCTGCCACCAGGAATTCGCCCTCGCCGAGATTCATCAGCGCGCCATAGGGCGACGGGTTGATCCGGCACAGCCGCTGGAACACTTCGGCCGGCGAGCGGTCGCAGGGCTCGGCGAACAACTGCCCGGGCACCGCCTCGAACAGGTCGCCGCGCGCGAACGCCGCGCGGGCCTTCTCGACCACCGCCATGTATTCGCCCGGCGCGTGGTCGGCAAAGCCCTGCCGCGGCGTGTTGACGTAGGGACTGTCCGGCGTGGCGCGCGGCAGATCCCTGGTGGAGCGGCCGTTCCAGTCGAAGTCGTAGCTGATCAGCATGCCGCGGCCGGTGGCGCGGTCATAGGCCAGCAGGCGATCCGGCAGATACAGCACGATGTCGCGCTGGTCGGCTTCGCGGGCGCGCTTCTGCACCAGATCCTCGATCTGAAACACCAGGTCGTAGGCGAAGGCGCCGAACAGGCCGAGCATCGGATCATTTGGCGAGCCAAGCGCGGCGACCAGGTCGCGCACCAGCGACATCGCGCTGGCGCGCCGTGTGCGCTGGTCCTCGTCGACCGGCGCGTCGCCGCGGACGATATGGCCGGAGAGTTTGGTCGGCGTTCTGGTATCGATCACCACGCAGGGCTCGCGCAGCGTCTCGGAGAGAAACGCGATCAGCACCTCGCCGCGGGCATTCAGCGCCTCGATGGTGAACGCCGCGCCGTTGGTCACCAGCATCAGCGGCGGGTCGGCGAAGCCGAGGTCGAAGCTCTCGTAGCGCCCGGGGACCGTGGTGCCGGACGACAGCACCACGCCGCGGCGGGTGTCCAGCAGCTCGATCAGGTCGTCCAGCGCCGCACCGCCCGAAAAGCTTTCGGCAACGCGCTCGACCGCGAGGCCGGCATGGGTGCGGTAGGCGCTGTGCGCCGGCAGCGAAAACACGGTTCGGTTCATGGCGTCCTCTTACGAGACTTGCTTACGGGACTTGCCGAAGGAGCGCCACACAGGACAAACGAACAAAAGGCCGTCGCGCTGCGAGACGGCCTTCGACGATTGAAAATCAGAAAATCGCACCGGCCACCTTCAGAAGGTGGGCCACCAGAGTCGGGCTTGGCGGGTCGGGCTGCGCATGGCCGGTAAACCATCATCGGCGGGGGGAGATGTCAAGCGTCGGGAGCGACCGCGTCGCCCCAGCGCCAGCGCTTGGCGTGGACGTAGGCTGGCTTGTCCCGGCGGGGGATCTCGGCTGCCACGACCAGGCCGGAAGGCATGCACAGTTTCGCGGCCACCGCGACTTTGGTGGTGACCGGCTGCGCCAGCACGCGGGCGCGGCGCTGCGCCGGCGGGGCGCGGGTCAGCGCGACGTAGGCAAACTTCTCGTCCTCGAACGGCACGCTGGCGTCCTTCAGCGCCATATGCGCGCGGGAACGCGGCAACCGCTGCGTGAAGTGGCACCAGTCCGGCGCGATCAGCGGACAGGGCGCCTCATGCGGGCAGGGCGCGGCGACGAAGCCGCCCAGCGCGACCACCCGCGCGCGCAGGTCGATAATGCGGGTATAGCCGGCCGGCGTTCCGGGCTCGACCACCAATAGCGTATCGCGGGTCTTCGACCAGAGCTGCTCGGCAAGCCGCGCGCGTTCGCCGTCGCCGAGTTCGTTGATGACGTAGCTGGCAATCACCAGGTCGGCTTGCGGCGTGCCGTCGAGCAGCTTGCCGCCGTCGCCGAGCCGGTAGTCGATCGCGGTCAGGCGGCTGCTGCCTGCTGAAAGTTCGAGCGCCAGCGCGCGCAGCGCCGGATTGGCATCGAGCAGGGTGAAGCCGGCGAGCGAGTTGAAGGCTTCGGCGGCGGCGAAGCTCGCGGTGCCGGGACCGGCGCCGAGGTCGAGCAGAGTCGTCGGCGCAAAGTCGGGCCGCAGGTCGATGATCGCGTTGAGGCAGGCGCCGACCGCCGCATAGGTCGCCGGCATTCGCGCCAGCGCATAGGCCAGCGCGTCGTCCTCGGTGCGGATCGCCTGCGAGCCGCCGCCGGTGCGATAGGTGCTGGAGATGGCCGCGGCCCGATCGGCCGCAGCGCCGCGCGACAACCCGTGCAGTTTGGCGTCGAGCGCGGATTTCAGTTCAGCCGGAAGGTCGGGCGGGATCATGCTGGTCCATTCCGGCCTGCGCCGTGTCCCGGGCGCGATGCGGCATTCTTCATGCCGCTTCGCTGAACAGGGACCGTCCTGACGGCAGCGCCGATCGCGCTGGAAATATCCGCTGGTACGCCCCGGCTTAGCAGCGCACCACGCCGCAAGAGCGGCGCGTTGCGCAGCATCCGGGGCACAAGGACCCTCACCCGGCTTCGCTGCGCGAAGTCACGCTCTCCCACAGGCGGAGAGGGGAAGTAAGCTCACGCCACGTGCTGATCGAGAATCTTCACCGCGTCGTCGAGGCCGACCGAGACCAGTTGCGAGACGCCGCGTTCGGCCATGGTGACGCCGAACAGCCGGTTCATCCGCGCCATGGTGATCGGATTGTGCGTGATGATGATGAAGCGGGTGTCGGTCGAGCTGGTCATCTCGTGGAGCAGGTCGCAGAACCGCTCGACGTTGTGATCGTCGAGCGGCGCGTCGACTTCGTCGAGCACGCAGATCGGTGACGGGTTGGTCAAGAACACCGCGAAGATCAGAGACAGCGCGGTCAGCGCCTGCTCGCCGCCGGACAGCAGCGACAGCGTCTGCGGCTTCTTGCCGGGCGGCTTGGCGACGATCTCGAGGCCGGCCTCCAGCGGATCGTCGCTTTCGATCAGCTTGAGTTCAGCCTCGCCGCCGCCGAACAGGATGGTGAACAGCCGCTTGAAGTGGCCGTTGACGATCTCGAACGAGGTCAGGAGCCGCTCACGGGCCTCCTTGTTGAGGCTCTGGATGCCCTGGCGCAGCCGCTTGATCGCCTCGACCAGATCGTCGCGCTCGGCCGCCAGCGCGTCGTGCTGGGTCTCGACCTCGCGCAATTCCTCCTCGGCGCGCAGATTGACGGCGCCAAGCCGCTCGCGGTCGCGGCGCAGCTTTTCGAGGTTTTCCTCGATCTCCGGCAGCGGCGGCAGCGCCTCGCCCTCGGCGAGTTCGGCCATGCCGGCCACCGCCTGCGGCTCGACCTCGAGCATGTCGCGAATCTCGCGCTCGATGTCGTCGAGCCGGCGTCGCGTGCCGTCCATCCGCTCCTCGGCGCGGGCGCAGGCCTCGCGGGCGCTGGACAGCGCTTCCAGCGAGATCTTTGCGGCGCGGTCGGTCTCCGCCATCGCCTGTTCGGCGGAGGCGAGCGCGTCGGCGGCGGTGCGGCGGTCGGCTTCGGCGTATTCGATCTCGGTGATCAGCGCGGCGCGCTTCTCGGCGAACAGCGCCGGGGCGTTGTCGAGTTCGGCGCGCTCGGCGGTGACCTCCTCGATCCGCGCCTCGATGGTGGCGAGCTGCGAGCCGGAGCCTTCCTTGCGCTTCTGCCAGTCGGCGCGCTCGGCGATGATCGCCTGCAGCCGCTTGTCGGCGAGTTCGGCCTCGCGGGCCAGCGCCTGCGCCTCGGCGCGGACCTGCGCTGCAAGCCGGCGGTGGCCGTCGATCTCGTTGCGGACCACGGCGAGCCGGGCCTCGGCCTCGTCGCTCGGCTCCAGTTCTTCGAGCGCCGCGGCGGCGCTGAACAACGCTTCCTCGGCCTCGCTGCGGTCGGCGGCGAGGCGGCTCTGCGCCTCGGTCAGCGCCGATTTGCGGGCGGCGTGGCGGTTGATCTCGCGCTCGGCATTGGCGTGGCGATCCCGCGCCGCATCCACCTCGCGGCGGGTGTTGCGCAACGCGTCGCGGGCGGCGGTCTCGGCAGCAGCGGCGTTCTTCAGCTCGGCTTCGGCGCTGTCGAGCGCCTGACGACGGGCGGTGGCGTCGATCCGCGCCTGCTCCAGTTCGGTCTCGATGTCGGCGAGGCGTGCGCGCTCGGCGAGACGCCGCGCCGCGCCGGACGGCGCATGCGCCGCGGCGACGAAACCGTCCCAGCGCCAGACGTCGCCCTCGCGCGACACCAGCCGCTGGCCGGTCTTCAGTTGCGACGCGAATTCGTTGCCGCGGTCCTTGTCGACCACGCCGATCTGCGCCAGCCGGCGCGTCAGTTCGGGCGGCGCGGTGACGTGCGCATTCAACGGCTCGACGCCGTCCGGCAGCGCCGGATCGCCCTCGACCAGGCCGAGATCGGTCCAGCGCATCGGCGCTGAAGGATCGATCGGCGCGTCGAGATCGTCGCCGAGCACCGCGCCCAGCGCCTTCTCGAAACCCTTGTCGACGTTGACGCCGTCGATGATCGGCGGCCACAGATTCTTGGTCTCGCCATTGACCAGCTTGGCGATGGTGCGCGCCTCGGTCTCCAGCCGCTGCACCTTCTTGTCGGCTTCCGACAGCGGCCCGCGGGCGGCTTCGAGCTGCTGGCGCGCGCCGACATGGGCCTGCTCGAAGGACTGCGCGGCGGCCTCGGATTCCGCCAGCATCTGCTGGGTGGCCTCGACGGCGCCGGCCAGCGCGTCGAGATCGCCGAAGCCGCTGGTCTGCTGCGCCACCGCGGCGATGTCGGATTCGACACCGGCGATCTCGCGGTCGAGCCGGCCGAGCCGCTCCTGCTGGCTGCGCACCGCGGCCTGGAACTGGTTGCGCCGCGCGGTGAGCTGCGCCAGCGCGGTGGTGAGCTCGGCGAACAGCCGTTCGGCGTCGCCCAGGGTGGCCTCGGCCTCGGCGACGCGCTGGTCGACGCCGCTGCGCTGCTCGACGCGCGACTTGATCTCTTCCTTCAGCTCGGCGTCCTCGCCGTCCAGCCGCGCCAGCGCGATGTCGGCGTCCTGCGCCTGCTGCTGCTCGCGGGCGATGTCGGCGGAGAACTGCGCCAGCCGGCGGTCGAGCTCACCGACCCGCTCCTTGGCGCGGGCTTCCTCGCGGTCCAGCGTCTCGCGGGCGTTGGTCAACCGCTGCAGGCCGGCGGCGGCGCGGGCTTCGGCTTCGCGCAGGCCGGGCAGTTCGGAGGCGCGGTCGGCCTGGATGCGGGCGGATTCGGCCTGCTCGCGGGTGCGTTCGGCCAATTCGCGAACGTTGAGGTCGTGGGTGCGCTGGGCTTCGGCGACATTGGCGGTGGCGTCGAGCCAGCGCAGATGAAACAGCAGCGCCTCGGCCTTGCGCACCTTGGCGGCGACCTCGCGGTAGCGGATCGCCTGGCGGGCCTGCTTCTTGAGGCCCTCCATCTGCGACGACAATTGCCCGATCACGTCCTCGACGCGGGTCAGGTTGGTCTCGGCCGCCTTCAGCCGCAGTTCGGCCTCGTGGCGGCGGGCGTGCAGGCCGGCGACCCCGGCGGCATCTTCCAGCACACGGCGGCGGGCTTCCGGCTTGGCCTGGATGATTTCGCCGATCTTGCCCTGGTGGACCAGCGCCGGCGAGCGGGCGCCGGTGGCGGCGTCGGCGAACAGCAGCTGGACGTCGCGGGCGCGGACGTCGCGGCCATTGATTCGGTAGACCGAGCCGGCCTCGCGCTCGATCCGGCGGGAGATTTCCAGGATTTCGTGGTCGTTCATCGCCGCCGGCGCGGTGCGATCGGTATTGTCGATCGTCATCACCACTTCGGCGTGGTTGCGCGACGGCCGGTTGCCGGACCCTGCGAAAATCACCGCGTCCATGTCGGCGGCGCGCAGCGACTTGTGCGAGGTCTCGCCCATCGCCCAGCGCAACGCCTCGACCAGATTGGACTTGCCGCAGCCGTTCGGGCCGACCACGCCGGTCAGACCCGGCTCGATCAGGAAGTCGGTGGGTTCGACGAACGACTTGAATCCGTGAAGGCGCAGACGCGTGAGTTTCATGACAATGCCCGGTTGGCCGCGATGGGTGCCAGCGAATCTCTCAGGGCTGACAATACCATAACCGGGACCATCGCGCCGCACATCGAGTCGCTGGCGGCGGCTCTGCTGGGCCGCGACAATGGCGAGGGCAGGGCGGCAGGGCAACCGCCGGGCCGGGCTTTTCCAGAGCTGATTGACGATCGGGTGACGCTACCGGACCGAATTGGCCGCATTCGCGCCGTTTCCGCACGCGAGCGGGTTTCGCCGCCGCAGCAAAGCAGCTATTTAGCCGGCATGACCGAAAAGCCCCCAAAAAACGACGTGAACGACTACTCCAAAACCCTCTTCCTGCCGCAGACGGATTTCCCGATGCGCGCCGGGCTGCCGCAGGCCGAGCCGAAGCTGCTGGCGCGGTGGAGCGAAATGGACCTCTACGGCCAGCTGCGCGCGCAGGCTAAGGGCCGCGCCAAGTTCGTGCTGCATGACGGACCGCCCTATGCCAACGGCAACATCCATATCGGGCATTCGCTGAACAAGATCCTGAAGGACGTCGTGACCAAGAGCCAGCAGATGGCCGGGTTCGACAGCAACTACGTGCCGGGCTGGGACTGCCATGGTCTTCCGATCGAATGGAAGATCGAGGAGGAGAACTACCGCTCCAAGGGCAAGCCGAAGCCGAACTTCAAGGACAGTGCGGCGATGGTGGCGTTCCGCAAGGAATGCCGCGCCTACGCCACCAAATGGCTGAACGTGCAGCGCGACGAGTTCAAGCGGCTCGGCATCATCGGCGACTGGGACCATCCCTACGCCACGATGGACTACTTCGCCGAAGCCCAGATCGCCCGCGAGCTGATGAAGTTCGCCGCCAACGGCACGCTGTATCGCGGCTCCAAGCCGGTGATGTGGAGCGTGGTCGAAAAGACCGCGCTGGCGGAAGCCGAGGTGGAGTACGAGGACTATACGTCTGACACGGTGTGGGTGAAGTTTCCGGTGGCGGCGAAATTCGGCCGTCTCGCCGACGCCTCGATCGTGATCTGGACCACGACGCCTTGGACCCTGCCGGGCAACCGCGCGATCAGTTTCTCGTCGAAGATCGCCTATGGACTCTACAAGGTCACCGAGGCGCCCGCCGACAATTGGGTGAAGCCCGGCGAATTGCTGGTTCTTGCCGATGCGCTGGCGGAGAGCGTCTTCAAGCAGGCGCGCGTTGAAGCTTATGAGAAGGTCAGCGACGTATCAGGCGACATCCTCGACGCGGTGGAGACATCGCATCCGCTGAAAGGCCTCGCCGACGGCTACGACTTCACCGTCCCGTTGCTCGAAGGCGACCACGTCACCGACGATACCGGCACCGGCTTCGTGCACACCGCGCCGGGCCACGGCCGCGAGGACTTCGATATCTGGATGGCGAACGGCCGCGCGCTGGCCGAGCGCGGCATTGCGACGACGATTCCCTATACCGTCGACGAGAACGGCGCGCTGACCGAGCAGGCGCCGGGTTTTACCGGCAAGCGCGTCATCAACGACAAGGGCGAAAAGGGCGACGCCAACGAGGCGGTGATCAAGGCGCTGATCGACGCCGGCATGCTGCTGGCGCGCGGCCGGCTGAAGCACCAGTACCCGCATTCCTGGCGCTCGAAGAAGCCGGTGATCTTCCGCAACACGCCGCAATGGTTCATCGCGATGGACAAGGCTTTCTCCTTACCTCTCCCCTCCGGGGAGAGGTCGTCCGGCGAAGCGCAGCGAAGCCGGGCGGGTGAGGGGGGACCGACGGCCGATGGTGCCCCCTCACCCGATGCGCCCGCTGGCGCGCGCGCATCGACCTCTCCCCTGCGGGGAGAGGTGAAAGAGGAGACGCTGCGCGCCCGCGCGCTGTCCGCGATCGCGGTCACCCAATGGGTGCCGCCGGCGGGGCAGAACCGCATCACCGGCATGATCTCCGGGCGGCCCGACTGGGTGATCTCGCGGCAGCGCGCCTGGGGCGTGCCGATCGCGGTGTTCGTGCGCGAGGCCGGCGACGGCTCGGCGGAAATCCTGGTCGACGACGCCGTCAATGCGCGGATCGCCGAAGCGTTCGAAAACGAGGGCGCCGACGCCTGGTACGAGAACGGCGCGCGCGAGCTCTTTCTCGGATCGCGCGCCAATGAGGCGTGGCAGAAGGTCGACGACATCTGCGACGTCTGGTTCGACTCAGGCTCGACCCATGCCTTCGTGCTGGACGACCCGGTGCACTTCCCCGGCCTCGCCGGCATCAGGCGCAAGGTCGACGGCGGCGACCACACCGTGATGTATCTCGAAGGCAGCGACCAGCATCGCGGCTGGTTTCATTCCTCGCTGCTGGAAAGCTGCGGCACCCGCGGCCGCGCGCCGTACGACGTGGTGCTGACCCACGGCTTCACGCTCGACGAGAACGGCCGCAAGATGTCGAAGTCGCTCGGCAACACCGTCGAGCCGCAGAAGATCATCAAGGATTCCGGCGCCGACATCCTGCGGCTCTGGGTCTGCGCCACCGACTACGCCGACGACCAGCGGATCGGTCCGGAGATCTTGAAGAACACGGTGGAGACCTACCGCAAGCTGCGCAATTCGGTGCGTTGGATGCTCGGCACCCTGCATCACTTCGAGCGCGGCGACGCGGTGGCGTTCGCCGAGATGCCGGAGCTGGAGCGGCTGATGCTGCACCAGCTGGCGCTGCAGGACGCCGTGGTGCGCGAGGCCTATGCGGACTATGACTACAAAACCGTGGTGGCGTCGCTGTCGGCCTTCATGAACACCGAACTGTCGGCATTCTACTTCGACATCCGCAAGGACACGCTGTATTGCGATCCGCCGTCGTCGGTGACCCGCAAGGCGGCGCTGACCGCGATCGACATCATCTGCGACGCGATCCTGAAATGGCTGGCGCCGATCCTGTCGTTCACCGCCGAGGAGGCGTGGATGATGGTTCGGCCTGACGCCGAGCCGAGCGTGCATCTGACGCTGTTTCCGGACGGGCTCGGTCGCTATCGCGACGACAGCCTCGACAAGAAGTGGGCCGTGATCCGTGCCGTCCGCCGCGTCGTCACCGGTGCGCTGGAGGTCGAGCGCGCGGCGAAGCGGATCGGCTCGTCGCTGGAGGCCTCGCCGATGATCTATCTGCCGGAGCAGATCATGGACGGGCTCTATGACGTCGACTGGGCCGAGATCTGCATCACCTCGAACGCGATGGTGACGCTGCTGCGCGGCAACGACACGCCGCCGATGGACGCCTTTCGGCTACCTGAACTGGCCGACGTCGCGGTGGTGGTCGAGAAGGCCGCCGGAACCAAATGTGCGCGGTCGTGGAAGATCCTGCCGACGGTGGGCGACGACCCCGAATATCCCGACGTCACGCCGCGCGACGCGCAGGCGCTGCGGGAGTGGAAGGCGCTCGAGGCTGTGGTGAGTTGATCGCCGAGGTGCCCCATGGATCTCCGTCATGGCCGGACTCGTCCCGGCCATCCACGCCTGCGACCCTGCGTCGCTCGGCCAAGACGTGGATGCCCGGGACGACCCCGGGCATGACGAACTTGAGTGTCGTGCCATGATGCTCAGCCCGCATCTCCGTTACGGCCTGATCGCCGCGGTCGTCGCACTCGCACTCGACCAGGCCAGCAAGCTGTGGCTGCTGCACGTCTTCGACATCGCCAACCGCGGCGCGGTGCAGGTCACCCCGTTCTTCGACCTGGTGCTCGCCTGGAATACCGGCATCAGCTACGGCTGGTTTTCCGAGGCCGGCGCCACCGGGCAGGCCATGATGCTGGCCTTCAAGGTGGTCGCGGTGCTGGTGCTGGCGATCTGGATGACCCGCGCCGGGACCCTGGCTGCGACGATTGGGCTCGGTCTCATCATCGGCGGCGCAATCGGAAACGGCATCGACCGGCTGGCCTATGGTGCGGTGGTCGATTTCGCGCTGTTTCACGCGCAGTTCGGCGGCAAGACCTACAGCTGGTACGTCTTTAACCTTGCCGACGCGGCGATCGTTGCCGGGGTGGCGGCGCTGCTGTATGACTCCTTCTTCGGTCAACCCGCCGCAAAAGCGCCCTGATCGCGCTGGATACGGGCGCCGGGGGTGACCGCGTCCGATCGCGCTGGTGGTGCGAACGTTGACGGGATCTGAACAGGACGAACGCCATGCACAAGACCGGAACCAGCGGTTGGGATTGGCAGATCAGCCAGCGGGCCATGTTGCGAACGCTGCGCCTCGGCGCCGTCGCCTTGTCGGTCGGCCTTGTGGTCTCCGCCACCGCGGCGCGCGCCGATGATGACGAGGATGATGGTTCGACCTTCGAGGAGCGGATCATCAGGAATATCATGACCGGCATCGGCGGCACCAACATGGACAGCCGCGGCATCGAATACCGCGAGCGCTCGCCGCTGGTGATTCCGCCGCGCGTCGAACTGCCGCCGCCGGCCGCGAGCGCCAACGCGATGGCCCCGAACTGGCCCAAGGATCCCGACATCCAGCGCCGCAAGGAAGCGATTGCCGCCAACAAGAAGCGCAACCGCGACCCGCAGGAGGCCGCGCGCGTGCTGACGCCTGCCGAAATGGAAGTCGGCCGCACCGCTGCGGCGCCACGCAACAGCAACGAGCCGATCCAGCCCGGCGTCAGCAACAACCCGCAACTGAGTCCGTCACAGCTCGGCTTCACCGGCAGCTTCAGCAGCCTGTTCGGCGGCAACAAGGCCGAGTCCGCACCGTTCACCGGCGAGCCGGCCCGGCAGGCCCTGACGCAGCCGCCTGCGGGTTACCAGGTGCCGTCGCCGAACTTCGCCTACGGCACCGGGCCGAAGGAATCGCTGAACCGCGAATACAATCCCGCGGCCGGCAAGTACTGAGCGGATTGCAGCACGCGTGTGCTTCGGCACGCCGCGGCCTCACGGCGTTCCTGTCCAAGAATTCATGCAGCAGCCTGCCCGTGCGTGGTAATTCGTGCGCGGGCAGTCGTATTTTGGCCCATGCCGCTGTCGGTGACGTGATTGGTGCAGGCGCGGCTTTTGGTGTGTGTTCGTTCCCAATTCGAGTTCGCAGCCTGAAAGTGATCATCGCCACATGACAACACGTCGTCTCGAAGCCCCGCGTCATGCCCGCCTTGCCGGGGCTGTTGCAGCGCTGGCATTGCTAGCCGCTACCGTGCTGCCCCAGGCGGCTGTCGCGCAAACGGTGACATCGAAGGCGCCGACCACCTTCACGCTCGCCAACGGCATGCAGGTGGTGGTGATCCCGGACCACCGCACGCCGGTGGTGACGCAGATGATCTGGTACAAGGTCGGCTCCGCCGACGAGACCGCCGGCAAGACCGGTCTGGCGCATTTCCTCGAGCATCTGATGTTCAAGGGCACCGCCAAGACCCCGGTGGGGCAGTTCTCCAACAAGGTGCTGACCATCGGCGGCAACGAGAACGCCTTCACCTCGACCGACTACACCGGCTATTTCCAGCGCGTGCCGCGCGAGCATCTCGCGACCATGATGGAGCTGGAAGCCGACCGCATGACCGGTCTGGTGCTGAAGGACGAAAACGTGCTGCCCGAACGCGACGTCGTGCTCGAGGAATTCAACATGCGCGTCGCCAACAATCCGGATGCGCGGCTGTCCGAGCAGATCATGGCGGCACTGTATCTCAACCATCCCTACGGCCGCCCGATCATCGGCTGGAAGCAGGAGATCGAGCAGCTCGACCGCGAGGATGCGCTGGCGTTCTACAAGCGGTTCTATGCGCCCAATAACGCGACGCTGGTGATCGCCGGCGATGTCGAGGCGGCCGAAGTGCGGCCGATCGTGGAGCGGACCTTCGGCGTCATCCCGCGGCAGCCGGACATCGCGGCGCGACGGATGCGGCCGCAGGAGCCGGTGCCGGCCGGGCCGCGCACCGTCACGCTGGCCGATCCCCGGGTCGAGCAGACCGCGGTGCGGCGCTACTACCTCGTCCCATCCGCGGTGACCGCGGCGGCCGGCGAGTCCCCCGCGCTCGACGTGCTGGCGCAGCTGATCGGCGGCGGCAGCAATTCGTATCTGTACCGCGCGCTGGTGATCGATCGCCCGCTGGCGGTCAGCGTCGCCGCCTCCTACCAGGGCACGGCGCTCGACGACACGCAATTCATGATCGCCGCCTCGCCGAAGCCCGGCGTCGGCTTTGCCGAGATCGAGACCGTGATCGACCAGGTGATCGCCGACGTCGCGGCCAACCCCGTCCCCGCCGAGGACCTGGAGCGCATCAAGACCCAGCTCATTGCGCAGTCCATCTACGCTCAGGACAATCAGGCGGCCCTGGCGCGCTGGTACGGCGCGGCGCTGACCATCGGCCTCACCGTCGAGGATATCCGCAGCTGGCCGGACCGGATCCGGGCGGTGAGCTCCGACGACGTGCGCGCCGCGGCCCGGCAATGGCTCGACAAGAACCGCTCGGTCACCGGCTATCTGATCAAGGACACCACCGCGCCCAAGCGCGAGGAGAAACGCTCGTGAGCCGCTTTTTGGACCGCACCCGCCGTATCGCCTTTGTCGCCGCCGCCAGCATCGCGCTGAGCGTGCTGTCGACCGCATCCTTCGCCGCCAGCAAGATCCAGCGGCTGGTGTCGCCCGGCGGCATCGAGGCCTGGTTCGTGCAGGACGCCACGGTGCCGATGATTGCGATGGAATATGCCTTCGCCGGCGGCGCCACCCAGGATCCCGCCGACAAGCCGGGCGTGGCGACAATGGTCGCCGGCCTGCTCGACGAGGGCGCCGGCGAGCTCGACTCGCGCGTCTTCCGCGAGCGCATGGAGCGCCGGGCGATCGACCTGTCGTTCAACGCGACCCGCGATTACTTCCGCGGCTCGCTGCGGCTGCTGTCGGAACACCGCGACGAGGCGTTCGACCTGCTGCGGCTCGCCGTGACACAGCCGCGCTTCGATGCGGTCGATGTCGAACGTATCCGCGCGCAGGTCACCTCGACGCTGCGCCGGGAATCCTCCAACCCGAACTCGATCGCCAGCCGCAAGTTCATGGAGATCGCCTATGGGGATCATCCCTATGGCCGGCCGTCGAACGGCACGCTGGAGAGCGTTCCGACTATCAATGTCGCGGACCTGAAAACGTATTTTGGCAAGGTTCTGGCGAAGGACACCTTGAAGATCGCGGTGGTTGGCGACATCGATCCTGCCGCGCTCGGCGCGTTGCTGGACAAGGCGTTCGGCGCGCTGCCGGCCAAAGCCAGTCTCACCCCGGTCGCCGATGTCGTGGCGGCCAAGCCGCCGAAGCGCGAACTGGTGCCGCTCGACGTGCCGCAGACCGTGGTGACGTTCGGCGGCCCCGGCGTTAAGCGCAACGATCCGGCGTTCATGGCCGCCTATATCGCCAACCACATTCTCGGCGGCGGCACGTTCTCGTCGCGGCTCTATCGCGAGGTCCGCGAGAAGCGGGGGCTGGCCTATTCGGTCTATGAATCGTTGCTGTGGATGCCGCAATCGGCGCTGTTCGTCGGCAACACCGGTACCCGCGCCGACCGCGCGGTGCAGACCGTCGACGCCATCAATGCCGAGATCAAGCTGATGGCGGAGAGCGGGCCGACCCAGCAGGAGCTCGACGAGGCGAAGTCCTATCTCAAGGGCTCGCAGATGCTGGCGCTCGACACCTCGTCGAAATTCGCCTCGGCGCTGCTGCAGTACCAGCTCGACGATCTCGGCATCGACTACATCGAGAAGCGCAACGCCATTATCGACGCGGTCACGCTCGACGACGTCAGACAGGCGTCGAAGCGGCTGTGGGCCGATGGCGCGCTGACCGTGATCGTCGGCCGCGTCCCGCAGGCCGCCGCCCTTCCGGTCACCGCGGTGCCGCCGAAGGCGAACTGAACCGTCGCGACACGAACCATCGTCATTGCCGGACTTGATCCGGCAATCCATCGTTGTCAGAACAGATGGACGCTCGGCTTCGGAGCGCGACGGAACGCGTGACGCCATGCTGCGGATTTCCCGCGACCTCATCATCGACGAGAACGACATCGAGGTGACGTTCGTGCGCGCCTCGGGGCCGGGCGGGCAGAACGTCAACAAGCTGTCGACCGCGGTGCAGTTGCGCTTCGACACCCGCAAGGTCACGCTGCCGGAGGACGCCGCGCTGCGGCTGGCGCGGCTGGCCGGCAGCCGGATGACCAAGGACGGCGTCATCGTCATCCACGCCCAGCGCTTCCGCACCCAGGAGCGCAACCGCGCCGACGCCCAGGACCGGCTGATCGAGCTGCTGCGCGAGGCGATGGTCCGCCCGGTCCCGCGCCGCGCCACCAAACCAACGCTCGGGTCCAAGACCCGCCGCCTCGAAGGCAAGAAGCGCCGCAGCGACGTCAAGGCCAAGCGCGGCAACAGCGGATACGAGGATTGAGGCGTGTCCCGGGCGCGATGCGGCACTCTTGTGCCGCTTCGCAGAACCGGGACCGCACCAACGGCAGCGCCGATCGCCCTAACGTCTTCTCCGCCACGGCCCCGGATCAGCAGCGCACCACGCCGCAAAGCGCGGCGCGCTGCGCGGCATCCGGGGCACAAGCCTGACTGCAGCAGTCACATTGCGGTCCGGGCTCTCCCGTCGCCCCGCAAAACCCCTTACATTCCCAGCTTCGCTTCTCCGAGTCGCCCATGCCCGTCCGCCAATTGCCAGAGGCCATCGTCAACCGCATCGCCGCCGGCGAGGTGGTGGAGCGGCCGGCCAGCGTGGTGAAGGAACTGGTGGAGAACGCGATCGACGCCGGCGCGTCGCGGATCGACGTGTTCACCGATGGCGGCGGCCGGCGGCGGATCGGCATCACCGATGACGGCGCCGGCATGACGCTGGCCGACCTCACCTTGGCGGTCGACCGCCACGCCACCTCGAAGCTCGACGACGAGGACCTGCTCGGCGTCCGCACCCTGGGCTTTCGCGGCGAGGCGCTGCCGTCGATCGGCGCGGTGGCGCGGCTGTCGATCACCACGCGGCACAAGGCCGAGCCGCATGGCTGGGCGATGCGGGTCGACGGCGGCGACAAGTCGGACATCGCGCCGGCCGCGTTGGGGCAGGGCACCCGCGTCGAGGTCAGCGACCTGTTCTACGCCACCCCGGCGCGGCTGAAGTTTCTCAAGACCGACCGCACCGAGGCCGAAGCGATCCGCGAGGTGGTGCGCCGCCTCGCGATGGCGCGGCCCGATATCGCCTTCACGCTGGCCGGCGAGGAGCGCGCGCCGGTCACCTGGGCCGCAGCGCTGCCCGGCGCGCCGGGACGGCTGACCCGGCTCGGCGACATTCTCGGCGGGGAGTTTCGTTCGAACGCCATCGAGGTCCGCGCCGAGCGCGAGGGCACGGTGGTGGAAGGCCTCGCCGCGTCGCCGTCGCTGACCCGCGCCAATGCGCTCGGGCAGTATCTGTTCGTCAACGGTCGCCCGGTGCGCGACAAGGTGATCCTCGGCGCGGTGCGCGCGGCCTATTCGGACTATCTGCCGCGCGATCGTCATCCGGTGGTGGCGCTGTTCGTGACGCTCGATCCGCGCGAGGTCGACGCCAATGTGCATCCGGCCAAGACCGAGGTGCGCTTTCGCAATGCCGGGCTGGTGCGCGGGCTGATCGTTCACGCTTTGAAAGAGGGGCTGGCGCGCGAGGGCCGGCGCAGCGCCGCCAACAGCGGCGAGGCGGCGCTGGCGTCGTTTCGTCCGCAGGGCGCGCCGCGCGGCAATTGGGACTGGCAGCGCTCGCCGGCCTATCCGGTGCAGGGCAGCGCAGCGCTGGACCTCGCTGCGGGATTTGCCGAACAGGCCCAGGCCGGCTTCGACGTCGGCGCGCCGTCCGCCGATATGCGGCCACGCGACGAGGCCGCCGATCTGGTCGATCGTCCGCTGGGCGCCGCGCGCACCCAGATCCATCAGACCTACATCGTATCGCAGACCCGTGACGGCCTGGTGGTGGTGGACCAGCATGCCGCGCATGAGCGGATCGTCTATGAGCGGCTGAAGGCCTCGCTGGCGGCCAACGGCGTACAGCGGCAGATATTGCTGATACCGGAGATCGTCGAACTCGATGAGGCGACCGTCGAGCAGCTGCTCGACCGCGCCGAGGAGCTGGCGTCGTTCGGTCTGGCGATCGAATCTTTCGGCCCCGGCGCCGTGGCGGTGCGCGAGACGCCGTCGCTGCTCGGCAAGACCAACGCCGCCGGGCTGCTGCGCGATCTCGCCGAGCATATGGCGGAATGGGACGAGGCGCTGCCGCTGGAGCGACGGCTGCTGCATGTCGCGGCAACGATGGCCTGCCACGGCTCGGTCCGCGCCGGCCGCGTGCTGAAGCCCGAAGAGATGAATGCGCTGCTGCGCGAAATGGAAACGACGCCGAATTCCGGCCAGTGCAATCACGGCCGCCCGACCTATGTCGAACTCAAGCTGTCGGATATCGAGAAGCTGTTCGGGCGACGTTGAGGCGCGCGCTGAACAAGCTGTCGGGCAAGGGTTCGCCCCGACAACCTTGGTCATTGCCGGACTTGATCCGGCAATCCATCATCTCTCGAAACGGATGGATACCCGGGTCAAGCCCCGGCATGACACCCTGATATGCCGTGCCTCACAGCACCTTGCGGACCCACTTGTGCGGATCCGGTGCGCGGCCGTACTGGATGTCGACCAGCTGCTTGCGCAGGCCCATCGCGACCGGACCGGCGGCGCCGCCATTGATCGTGAAGTCGCCGCTGACCGAGCGCACGGTGCCGATCGGGGAGATCACCGCGGCGGTGCCGCAGGCGAAGGCTTCCTTCAGCCGACCGCTGGCGGCGTCGGCGCGCCACTGCTCGAGCGTGTACAACTCCTCGCGCACCGGCGTGCCGGCATCGCGCGCCAGCGTGATGATCGAGTCCCGGGTGATGCCGGGCAGGATGGTGCCGAGCGGCGGCGTCAGCATCGAGCCGTCGTCGAACACGAAGAACACGTTCATGCCGCCGAGCTCTTCGATATAGCGCCGCTCGATCGCATCCAGAAACACCACCTGGTCGCAGCCATGCTCGATGGCTTCCGCCTGCGCGCGCAGCGAGGCCGCGTAGTTGCCGCCGCATTTGACCGCGCCGGTGCCGCCCACCGCCGCGCGGGTGTAGTGCTCCGACACCCAGATCGAGACCGGCGCCGGGCCGCCCTTGAAATAGGAACCGACTGGCGAGGCGATCACCGCGAAGATGTATTCCGCCGACGGCTTGACGCCGAGGAACACCTCGGTGGCGATCATAAACGGCCGCAGATACAGGCTGCCGTCGCCGCCCGGCGTCCAGTCGCGGTCGATGTGAACCAGCCGCTCGATCGCCTCGATGAAGATGGCCTCCGGCAGCGGTGCCATCGCCATGCGCTCGGCCGAGTTGCGAAAGCGCCGCGCATTGGCGTCGGGCCGGAACAGGTTGATGCCGCCATCGTCGCGCTTGTAGGCCTTGAGACCCTCGAAGATCTCCTGCGCGTAGTGCAGCACCGCGGTGGCCGGATCGAGCGGGAAGTTCTGGCGGGATTCGACGCGCGCGCTGTGCCAGCCATTGGCCAGATCGTAGCGCACGATCGCCATGTGGTCGGTGAACACCCGGCCGAAGCCCGGATCCTTCAGCTTGGCGACGCGATATTCGTCGGTTGCCGGCTGGTCCGACGGCCGGATGTCGAAGGTCGGCCAGATCGTTGTGTCGATCTTTTCCAACGGGGCTCCCATGGCGTTCTCTCCTGGATCGGCGGCGCCGCGCGCAGCGGCAGCCGTCTGATTAGCTTCAACTGCCGGCCGTTGCCAGCAGGCTTTCATGGCCCGGCTGGGGCCGGGAGACAGGCTTTGGAAGACAGGCGAAGTCCGGTTATGTTCGTCGACGACCGCGTCCGACTGCCGAAATAAAACGTCGGCCGGCAGATTAGGCGGTCGCCGGCAGATAATCTAATATTTCGTCCAGAGCGCGACTTTTGTAACATAAAGACCAGATATGTCAATATGGCTGACATAAATTTCACCGCCGCGGTTTCATCGCTCGACGCTGGCGGCTCGGCCAAGACCGCGCCATCAGGGCCTCCCGCGCGGTGGGACCTGATCGAGCTGCTGTTTTTCGCCTACCGCGATTTCGTCGGTGACGCAGACCATGTGCTGGAGACGTTCGGCTTCGGGCGGGCCCACCACCGCGTGGTGCATTTCGTGACCCGCTACCCCGGTCTCAAAGTGGCCGACCTGCTGGAGGTGCTGCGCATCACCAAGCAGTCGCTGGGACGGGTTCTCAAGCAACTGCTCGACGAAGGGTATATCGTGCAGAAGGCCGGCGACAGCGATCGCCGGCAGCGCCTTCTTTTCGCCACCGCAAAGGGCGAGGCGCTGGTGGCACAACTCGCCGGGCTGCAGACGTCCCGGATCGACCGCGCGCTGGCGCAGATGCCGGCAGCCGACGCGGACGCCGTGTTGCGGTTCTTGCGCGGCATGATCGACCGCGACGACCCGGACAAGGTGCTCGACGCCATTCTTCGGGCCGACAGCGCAGGCACAAGGGAGCGACCGTGACGCAATTCGCAACGATCGCCAGACGCGTGCCAGAGCCGGCGGACGACGCGCCGCATCTGTTGCTGGTCGACGACGACCGCCGCATCCGCGATCTGCTGTCGCGCTACCTCTCTGGCGAAGGCTTTCGCGTGACCACCGCGAAGGACGCCAAGGACGCCCGCGCCAAATTGCTCGGGCTGCATTTCGATCTGCTGATCCTCGACGTGATGATGCCGGGCGAGACCGGCTTCGAGCTCGCGCGCGCCATCCGGGTCAACTCCGCGGTGCCGATCGTGATGCTCACCGCGCGTCACGAGGCGGAAAGCCGGATCGAGGGCCTGCAGATCGGCGCCGACGACTACGTCGCCAAGCCATTCGAGCCGCGCGAATTGCTGCTGCGGATCGGCAACATCCTGAAGCGCGCGATGCCGGCGGCGGCTGCGGTGAAGCAGGAAACCATCGCGTTCGGCCCCTACCTCTATCACCTCGATCGCGGCGAACTGCGCCAGGGCGACGAGATCATCCACCTCACCGACCGCGAGCGCGAGATGCTGCGCGTGCTGGCGCAGGCGCCCGGCGAGACCGTGCCACGCGCGGCGCTGACCGGCGGCGGCGGCACCGTCAACGAGCGCGCGGTCGACGTGCAGATCAACCGGCTGCGCCGCAAGATCGAGCACGACCCCGCCAACCCGCTGTTCCTGCAGGCCGTGCGCGGCATCGGTTATCGCCTCGTCGCGGCGCCATAGCGCGATGAGCACGCTCGACACCGGCATCACCATGTTCCGCGCGGCGTCGCGGCGGGTCGCGGAGGCCAATGGCTGGCTCGGCCAGCGCTTCAACGCCTTCATGCCGAAGGGGCTGTATGCCCGCGCGCTGCTGATCATGATCGTGCCGATGGTGGTGCTGCAATCGGTGGTCGCCTTCGTTTTCATGGAGCGGCACTGGAACACGGTGACGCGGCGGCTGTCGGCCGCGGTGGTGCAGGACATCGCGGCGCTGATCGATGTCTACAAGGCCTATCCGCAGGACAAGGACCGCACGCAACTCCGCACCATCGCGCAGATGCGGCTCGGCCTGGTGGTGGATTTCCTCCCCGTGGGCGAAATGCCGGCGGCGGGACCGAAGCCGTTCTTCTCGCTGCTCGACCAGTCGATCTCGACGCAGATCGGCCGGCAGATCGCGCGGCCGTTCTGGATCGACACGGTGGGCCGGTCCAACCTGGTCGAGATCCGGGTCCAGCTCGACGACGCGGTGATGCGGATCTTCGCGCAGCGCAGCGCCGCCTATGCGTCGAATTCCGAGATCTTCCTGTTCTGGATGGTGGGGACGTCGACGATCCTGCTCTTGGTCGCGATCCTGTTCCTGCGCAACCAGATCCGGCCGATCCTGCGGCTGGCGGATGCCGCGGAGAGTTTCGGCAAGGGCCGCGAGGCGCCGAACTTCCGGCTGCGCGGCGCCCGCGAGGTGCGTCGCGCCGGCCAGGCCTTCATCGAGATGAAGGTGCGCATCGAGCGCTCGATCGAGCAGCGCACCGCGATGCTGGCGGGCGTCAGCCACGATCTGCGGACCATCCTCACCCGCTTCAAGCTCGAACTGGCGCTGATCGGCGACAGCCCGGAAGTCGACGGCATGCGCAAGGATGTCGACGAGATGGCGGCGATGCTGGAGGCCTATCTCGCATTCGCTCGCGGCGACAGCGGCGAGCAGGCGCAGCCGACCGACATGACGCTGGCGCTGGAAGAGCTGCGCAGCGACGCCGAACGTAACGGCCACGCCGCGACCGTGGTGTTTCACGGCCTGCCGGTGGTGACGGTGAAGCCGGCGTCGTTCAAGCGCTGCCTCGGCAATCTCGTCTCCAACGCCGCACGCCATGCCAACGCCATCGCCATCACCGGCCATCGCGACCACCGCTATCTCACCGTGACGATCGACGATGACGGCCCCGGCATCCCGGCCGACATGCGCGAGGAGGTGTTCAAGCCGTTCCTGCGGCTCGACGACGCCCGCAACCAGGACGAAGGCGGCACCGGCCTCGGTCTCGCCATCGCCCGCGACATCGCCCGCACCCATGGCGGCGACATCACGCTGGGCGACAGCCCGATGGGCGGCCTGCGCGCGACGGTGCGGATTCCGGTGTAGGTCTGGTACACTGTCGTAGCCCGGATGAAGCGCAGCGCAATCCGGGACAGCCTTCCAAAGCGCTTAAAGCCTGGAGTTTCAATCCCGGATTGCGCTGCGCTTCATCCGGGCTACGACGACACGGTTACTTCGCCAATTCCTTCGAGCGTTTCGTTGCGGCTGCCACCGCGCGCGTCAGCAGCGACGGGAAACCGTCTTCCGCCATCAGCACCTCGAGCGCCGCGGCGGTGGTGCCGCCGGGCGAGGTGACGTTCTTGCGCAGCGTCGCCGCACTCTCTTGGGAGCGATGCAGCAACTCGCCGGAGCCGGACACCGTGTCGCGCGCGAGCTTCGTCGCCAGCGCTTCGGGCAATCCGGCGGCGACACCGGCGCGCGCCAGTTCCTCGGCGAGCAGGAACAGGTAGGCCGGGCCTGAGCCGGACACGGCGGTGACCGCGTCCATCAGGCTTTCGTCCTCGACCCATTCCACCGCGCCAGTCGCGCGCAGCAGCGCGTCGGTGGTGGTGCGCTGGCTTTCGCTCACATCCTTCGCGGCGACCGCGACAGTGATGCCGCGGCCGATGGCGGCCGGCGTGTTCGGCATCGCGCGGACGATTGCGCCGCCGCAGGCGTCGGCGATCGACGCGATTGTGGTGCCGGCCATGATGGAGACGACCAGCGTGTTCGGTCCCACATAGGCGCGCAGCGCTGGGGCGGCCTCGCGAAACATCTGCGGCTTCACCGCCAGCACCAGGGTCGACACCGCGCCGACGTCGCGGTGCGAGGCATTGATGCGCACGCCGCGCGCGGTCAGCGCGGCGATGTCGTCGGACGGCTGCGGGTCGATGACCGCGACGTCACAGCCGTCGAGCCCCTGCGCCAGCCAGCCGGTCAGCAGCGCGCCGCCCATCTTGCCGGCGCCGGCCAGCACGATGGTGCCGGGGAGGGTGGCGAGCGGGAGGCTTGAGGTTTTGGAGGGCATGGAAGTTCTCATGAAATGTTTCGGGACGGTGTCCTCGAAACGAGGTGTCACCGCCGGGCCTGACCCGGCGGTCCATCAACTTTGAAAGGGGATGGATGGCCGGGTCAAGCCCGGCCATGACGCATCAGATCGAGTGGCGCGCGCAATGCGCGGCCAACGTTGACCGGTGCTTACGCCTCTCCGGCGGTATCGAACATCGCCGCGTCGATCGCTTCGGCGGCCGACTTGCCGGCCCACACCACGAACTGCATCGCCGGGTAGTAGCGCTCGCAGGAGTGGATGGCGTTGACCAGCATGGTCTCGCATTGCGCCGTGGTGGCCGACAGCCCGCCCGGCAGCACCAGCGCCTGCCGGTACATGATCATTCCGGTGTGGGTCCAGATGTCGAAATGGCCGATCCACATCTGCTCGTTGATCATCGCGATCAGCCGCTGCACCTCGGCGCGGCGCGCGGCCGGAATCTTCATGTCGAAGGCGCAGGCCAGATGCAGCGCCTCGATCTCGCCCATCCAGGTGAAGGACAGTTGGTAGTCCGTCCACTGGCCCTTCGAGACAATGGTGATCTCGTCCTCGCCCGACCGCTCGAACGACAGATCGTTCGACGCCGCGATGTCTTCGACCACCGCGAGCGGGTTGTGGAGCGAATCGATGATGCCTTCGAGCATGGGCATGCCGAACCTTGCTATTGAATGTGTTGATACGCACAGGGCAGACCGGCACGCGCCTGACGACAGCGCCGCTGCGTTCGATGTTCAGCGCGCCGGAGCCCGCAAGGATGAAATGATGTGATTTGCGGAATCGGCGCAACGCCGGGGGGCTCCCATCCACAGGCAAAGCGCCGCCGTCCACAGACCAGCGCGCGCGGCCGAGAACAAACCGGAATCAAACGCGCGGCATGCGAGTCCGGTGCTCTTCGCTCCCGCGCTGCGAGTCGGGCGCGCGAGGGCGTTAACCTTTTGATTCGACTCGCCGGATTGCGCGGCGCCGCATCGCCCTTGCTCAATGCGGGCGCTGCGGTCAAAGTCGCGGCCCAATCGTTGAAGGCCGGGCCCATGACCGAAACCGAGACTGCCGCGCCGCCGGCGCGCTTCGCCAAACCGCAGCGCGTGGCCTTCGTGCAATCGTCCTGGCATCGCGACATCGTCGCGGAGTGCCGGCACGCGTTCTGGCGCGAGATCGAGGCGCGCGGCATCCTGCCGGCGCAGGTCGATCTGTTCGAGGTGCCGGGCGCCTTCGAAATTCCGCTGCACGCCCAGATCCTCGCCAAGACGCGCCGCTACACCGCGATCGTTGCCTCCGGCCTGGTGGTGGATGGCGAGTTGCACGGCTTCGTCGCCGACACCGTGATCAAGGCGTTGATGGATGTGCAGCTGCGCACCGAGGTTCCGGTATTTTCCGCGGTGCTGACGCCGCGCCAGTTCGACGGCAGTGCCGAGCAGCAGGAGAGTTTTCGCGCGCATTTCGCCGAGAAGGGCCGCGACGTCGCCACGGCCTGCGCCGACACGCTGCATGCGCTCGAGCGGCTACGCGGCCAAGTCGCGGCGGGGATTGTGTAGCAGCGATACCCGTCATTCCGGGGCGCGCTCTTCGCGCGAGCCCGGAATCCATAGCCCCTGGCAGAACTGATCGTCCGCATCATCGCAACACGATTGCTGCGGCGTATGGATTCCGGGCCTGCGCGCAAGCGCGCGCATCCCGGAATGACGAATGATGGGAATACGTCTCGCGACGATCAGTCGAACAAGCTCGACACCGACTCTTCCGACGCGGTGCGGCCGATGGCTTCGGCGATCAGCGAGGCGATCGGAAGCAGCCGAATGTTGCCGGCCGAGGCGACGGCTTCGGTCGGCTGGATCGAGTCGGTGATCACCAGCTCCTTCAGCCGCGACGAGGCGATCCGCGCGGCGGCGCCGCCGGACAGCACGCCGTGGGTGATGTAGGCGTAGACCTCGGTGGCGCCGTTGGCGAGCAGCGCGTCGGCGGCGTTGACCAGCGTGCCGCCGGAATCGACTATGTCGTCGATCAGGATGCAGGTGTAGCCGTCGACCTCGCCGATCACGTTCATCACTTCGGATTCGCCGGCGCGTTCGCGGCGCTTGTCGATGATGGCCAGCGGCGCGTTGATGCGTTTGGCGAGGCCGCGGGCGCGCACCACGCCGCCGACGTCGGGCGACACCACCATCAGCTTGTCGACATCGAAGCGCTCGCGGATATCGCGCACCATCACCGGCGAGGCGTAGAGGTTGTCGGTCGGGATGTCGAAGAAGCCTTGGATCTGGCCGGCATGCAGGTCGAGCGTCATGACGCGATCGGCGCCCGCATGGGTGATCAGGTTGGCGACCAGCTTGGCGGAAATCGGCGTGCGCGGACCGGCCTTGCGGTCCTGCCTTGCATAGCCGAAATACGGGATCACCGCGGTGATGCGGCGCGCCGAGGCGCGGCGCAGCGCGTCGGTGATGATCAGCAGTTCCATCAGGTGGTCATTGGTCGGAAACGACGTCGACTGGATGATGAACACGTCCGAGCCGCGGACGTTTTCTTGGATCTCGACGAAGATCTCCATGTCGGCGAAACGCCGGACGCTGGCCTTGGTCAGCTTCAGGTCGAGCCAGGAGGCGATCTCCTGCGCCAGCGCCGGGTTGGAATTGCCGGCGACCAGCTTGACCGAGCCGTTCTTGCCCGACATCGACGCTTCTCCCCGCGACTTGGTGGATACAACGTTCAGCATATCGGTTACTCGCAGGACAGGCGCGGTTGACGCGCAGGTGATATCAAGGACGGGCCCGCACTGGCAAGGCGGGGAACGCGGTTTTCCTGCCTAAACGGGCCGTTGCCTAACGGGCGGCAAAGCCCGAGACACTCTCGGGAAGCTGTGAAACCTGTTCCGGATTTTCGAGACTTGCGATTGCCGGGCCGGCGCCGATCGGAGCGGGCGAGGGGGCCGGCTGAGGCTCGCCTGGGGTGCTGCCGTTGATCATGCCGCCAAGCCCGGTCAGTCCGGCCTGCGCGATCCGGCGCAACACGACGTCGTCGGCCAGCGCCCAAGCGTCGCGACCGGATTTGCCGGTCGGTTCCTGGCCCGACAGCCGCAGCGCGCGCTGTTGATTGCCGTCGTAGATATCCCAGACCCAGGCAATGGTGGTGCGGCCGCGAACGATCTGCGCGGCCAGATAGCCGCGGACCCGGTAGGCGGCCGCGCCTTCGCGCGACACCACCGCCACATTGCGCAGCTTGGCTTCGCTGTCGAGCGCGCTCACCATGCGGTCGAACACCTGCGGCGGCGGGCCGTCGATCGACTCGAACGCCACCGTCGCGCCGCCGGCCTGGGAGATCGCGGTGCCCACGGCGCCACCGCCGGCGCAGCCAGCAAGGCCGCAAGCCATCCCCAGCAACAGCCCGGCGCGCGCGAGGCGCGCGGCGTTTGGCGGGAAAGGAAGCGAAAATCGCATGCGGTCGTCCGATGTGATCCGGCACCCGTGGAGGCATCGGACAGCCGGAGCGATATCGTTAAAATCCGTTAAGGTCTAGGGCGGCGCGGCCACACCCCGTGCCATGCTGAGCGGAGTGTTTGCGGCGCCGGCTCAAATTGCCGCGAATTGCACGGGTTATCGCGCCAGCGCGATGCTGTGGACGTGGCGGCCGTAGTCGCCCTCGCGGCGGTGGACCGAGCGGCGGTAGCTGTAGAAGCGCTCGTCCGGATAGGTGTCGAGGCCGGTGTCGTCGATTGTGCCGATTCCGGCGTCGGCCAGACGCTTATGGATGAAGCCGCCGAGGTCGAACATCGCATGGCCGTCGCGCGATGCCGGAATGAAAAATCGCGCATGCGCCGGATCGGCCTGCGTGAAGCGCTCGACGAATTCGGCACCCACCTCGTAGCTCGGCTGGCGGATCAGGGGACCGATCGCAGCAATGATATTCGCGCGGTCGGCGCCGAGGGTCTCCATGGCCGCGATGGTGGCCTCCAGCACGCCGGTCAGCGCGCCCTTCCAGCCGGCATGGGCCGCGCCGATCACGCGGGCCTGCGGATCGGCGAACAGCACCGGGCCGCAATCGGCCGCGGTGGCGCCGATGGCGAGCCCCGGCATGCGGGTGACGAGCGCATCGACCTTCGGCCGCGCGCCGCCGTCCCATGGGCCGGTGGCGACCGCGACATCCGGCGAATGGACTTGCCAGGCGGTCAGAAAGCACTCCGGCGCGACGCCGACCGCCTCCGCCATCCGCCGCCGGTTCTCGACCACAGCGGCGGGATCGTCATCGGAGCCGACGCCACCATTGAGGCCGGCATAGATGCCATCCGACACGCCGCCCTCTCTTGTGAAGAACGCGTGGCGAAGGTCGGGGATGGCAGCCAGCAGTGGTGAGGTGATGGTGATCATGCCGACGCCTCGCCGGCGCGCTCGGCGTCGTCGCTCAGCCCCACCAGCGTCTCGATCGCCGGGTCGGAGATGCCGAGGACCTTGAACATCGATCCCATCCCGCCGCGACCGCCGCCGGTCAGCCGTTTCAGCGCGCCCGCAATTCCCTCCGACACCTCGGGGGTGGCCTTGGTCATCAGCGTGGCCGCGCGGGTCTCGATGCCGAGCCGCTGCAGGAATTCGCCCTGCGTGACCGGGCCATGCACCCGCGCGCCGACATCTTCGGCGCCGCGCGCCAGCGCCTGGAAGTCGACATGGGCGGTGACGTCGGCGTCGCCGGGATTGGCCAACGGATCGGCGAAGGAGTGGCGGGCGATGGCCTGGAAGGTGTCGCCGGCGTCGCTGCGCAGATGGCCGTAATCGACGATCAGCGCCGCGCCGCCCTGGTCACGGACCCGGCTGGCGAGCTTCATGATCTCGGCGTCCGGCCGCCATTCGAACACCGCGCCGTTCGGCGCCGCGCGCAGCAGCGGCGGCAGCAGCACGTCGAAGCGCGGAATCGGTTCGGCGGCGGTGGAGAACGTCAATTCTCCGGACTCGTCGAGTACCACCACGCGCTCGTGCCAGCCATCCTCGACCTTGACGGCCTGGTGGATCGGCAGCACGTCGAAATACTCGTTGGCGAGAATGACCGCCGGACCGTCCGGCACCTCGTCGAGGCTGGCGTGCCACTGGATGTTGCGCACCCCAGACAGTGCCTCGCGCTGCTTGTGGCGCAGCACCGGATTGACCTCGACCAGGTGCACGTGGATCGCCTGATACAGCGGCGGCAGCACCCGCAAGGCCCGCAATGCATCCGCCATCATGGTGCCGCGGCCCGGCCCGAGTTCGACCAGACGCAGCAGCGGCGGCGAGTCGATCGATCGCCACACCGAGGCCGCCCACAGTCCGAGCAGTTCGCCGAACATCTGGCTGACTTCCGGCGACGTCGTGAAATCGCCCTCGCGGCCCAGCGGGTCGCGCGACACGTAGTAGCCGTATTGCGGATGGGTCAGGCACAATTGCATGTAGCGCCACACTGGCATCGGGCCGGAGGATTTGATCAGCTTCGGGATGACCGTCTGCAGCGGCGAGGTCTGGCTCACGTCACGCCTCGCGCGCTTGCGTTGTCGCGGCCGGTGCGCGGCGTCGAGCCCACATGATCACGGCGAGGCCGGCAATGATCATCGGCACCGACAGCAGCATGCCCATGGTGAGGCCGCCCCACAGGAAGCCGAGTTGCGGGTCCGGCTCGCGGAACAGCTCGCCGATGATGCGCGCGACGCCGTACAGCGCGATGAAGCTGCCGAGGATCAGTCCCGGCCGCTTCAGCGCGCCGGCGCGGATCATCAGCGCCAGAATGACGAACAGCACGATGCCCTCGAGTCCTGCCTCGTAGAGCTGGCTGGGATGCCGCGGCAACGGGCCGCCGGTTGGAAACACCATGCGCCACGGCACGCTGGCGTCCGCCGGCCGACCCCACAACTCGCTGTTGATGAAGTTGGCGAGCCGGCCGAGCAGCAGGCCGATTGGCGCGACTGCGGTGGTGATGTCGCCCAACGAGGCCACCGACAGCCCGCGCTTCCAGGCGAAGGCGAACACCGCGATCACGCAGCCGAGGAAGCCGCCATGGAACGACATGCCGCCTTTCCACAGCTCGATAATTTCCGCCGGATGCCGGATGAAGAAGTCCAGATTGTAGAACAGCACGTAGCCGATGCGGCCGCCAAGGATGATGCCCAGCGTCACCCACAGGATGAAGTCGTCGAAGTCGGCCAGCGAGACCGGCGGCGTGCCGCCGCGCCACAGATGGGTTCGGCGGATCAGCGCCCGCGCATAGACCCAGCCCAGCACGATGCCGCCGATATAGGCCAGCGCGTACCAGCGGATGGCGAGCGGGCCGATCGCGACGGCGACCGGGTCGAACACGGGAAAGGCGAGGGTGAAGACCGGCATGATGCGCGGGGCTTACGACGAAAGCCTGCGCCGGTACAGGGCGTGCAGCCGTTCCCAGTGCCGCTCGGCAGCGTCGCGGTCGTAGACCGGCCGCTTCGGAAACGCAAAGCCATGATGCGCCCCGGGATACAGTTCGACCTCGGCCTTGACGCCACCGGCGGCGAGCGTCTGGCGCAGCGGATCGATCGTCTCCAATGGCACCCAGCGGTCGAATTCGGCGCAGGCGAAATACAGTTCGGCGTCGGCGGTCAGCGCCGTGCGATGCGGGCTGTCCGGCTCGTCGGTCATCAGATGGGTGCCGTAGATCGAGGCGGCGGCTTTCACCCGGTCGGGGAAATGCACCGCGGCCGACACCGCATAGCGCCCGCTCATGCAATAGCCGACGGCGCCGACCGGCCCTTTGCCGGCTGCATCCTGCATGGCGGCGAATGCCAGCAGCGCCTCGGTATCCTGCATCACCAGCGGAATGGTGAGCGAGAACATCAGTTCGAACATCCGCTTGCGGGCAGGATCGTCCTCGTCCTGCGGGATCGGACCGAGTTCGAACACGTCGTGGCGATAGTACATGCTGGGCAGCATCACACAATAGCCGGCGCTGGCGAGCCGGCGCGCCATGTCGCGCAGTTCCTCGCGGATGCCGGGGGCGTCCATGTAGAACAGCACGACCGGATGCGGGCCGTGGCGTTCCGGGTGGACGATGAACGTGCCCATGCGGCCGTCGCGTGTGGGAAGCTCGATCTGCTGCTCGATCATGACGACGTTCGGCCCCGTGCGGCGCGTTGATTTGGGCGCGAAGATCGCAAGGAACGGCGAAGCTGACAAGGCACGGGGGCGGTGTCGCCGCATAGGTGCGGGCTTGAACTGCACAGCCCGGGTCGCCATTGTCAGGTCAGCGCCCCCCAACCGAGCGACCGGAGTTTTTCGAGATGACCCAGACCAGCAACCGGCTTTTCGACGAAATCGGCCGCCTGATGAACGACGCCGCCGGTGCCGCCCAGGGCGTCAAGCGCGAGGTCGATTCCGTGGTGCGCAACCAGGCCGAAAAGATCCTGCGCGACCTCGACATCGTCAAACGCGAGGAGTTCGAGGCCGTCAAGGACATGGCCCGGCTGGCCCGCGAGGAAAACGAGGCGCTGAAGGCCCGGATCGTGGCGCTGGAAGCGAAGCTGGCGGGCGGTGTTTCCGCACAGCCCGGCGTGTCGGACGTCGGCGGTCTCAACACCGACGGCTGAACGCCCCAGCGCAAGATCGGCAACAAGGCCAAAAAGGCCGACTGAACGGGCATTTGCGGCCGCCATTTCCTTGTCATGGCGGCGCTTTGGCGCTAAAAGCCCGGCACGCTTGCAGCCCCCGCACCCCTGGAGGCTTGCTGCGGCGTGATACCGGGCCGCCTCGCGGCCTTTAACTTTTTACGGAACAAGGACTTACAACGATGGCGACCGTCAAGGAATTGAAGGCGACCTCGCGTCCGGCAGGCGGCAAGGGGGCCGCACGGGCAGAGCGTCGCGCCGGCAGAGTGCCCGGAGTGATCTATGGAAACAACCAGCCCCCGGTGACCATCTCGGTCGATGACGGCGAACTGCGCCAGCGCATCCTGGCCGGCCGCTTCCTCACCACGATTTACGACATCGACCTCGAGGGCAAGAAGCACCGCGTGATCCCGCGCGACTTCCATCTCGACCCGGTGCGCGATTTCCCGATCCATGTCGACTTCCTGCGGCTCGGCGAAGGCGCCACCATCCGCGTCAGCGTTCCGCTCCACATCCTCAACGCGGAAACCGCGCCGGGCGTGAAGCGCGGCGGCACCGTCAACATCGTGACGCACACCGTCGAGCTGGAATGCCCCGCCGACAACATTCCGCAGTATCTGGAAGCCGACGTCGGCCAGCTCGACATGGCCGGCTCGCTGCATCTGTCCGACATCGCGCTGCCGAACGGCATCAAGTCGCTGTCGCGCGAGGACGTCACGCTGGTGACCATCGTGCCGCCGTCGGGCTACGCGGAAGAGCAGAAAGCGGCTGCGGCCGGCGCTGCACCCGGTGCGGCTCCTGCGGCTGGCGCCGCGGCGGCTCCCGCGGCCGGTGCAAAGCCGGCGGCCGGCGCCAAGGCGCCTGCGGCAGCGGCGAAGCCCGCGGCTGGCGGCAAGGCGGCTCCGGCCGCTCCGGCTGCAAAGAAGAAGTAAGCGCAAGCGGATTGCCGCGTCATGCGGCTGTTCGTCGGTCTCGGGAATCCTGGCGCCAAGTACCAGGCCAACCGCCACAACATCGGCTTCATGGCGATCGACCAGATCGCGCGGCGTCACGGCTTCTCGCCGTGGCGCCGTCGCTTTCAGGGCGAGACGGCGGAAGGCAGCATCGGCAGCGAGCGCATCATCCTGCTGCGGCCTTTGACCTACATGAACGAGTCCGGCCGCGCCGTGCAGGAGGCCGCGAACTTCTTCAAGCTGCCGCTTGCGGACATCGTGGTGCTGCATGACGAGATCGAACTGCCGCCCGGCAAGCTGCGCGTGAAAGTCGGCGGCGGCATCGCCGGACACAATGGCCTGCGCTCGATCTCGGCGCATGTCGGCAACGACTATCGGCGGGTGCGGCTCGGCGTCGGCCATCCCGGCGTCAAGGAACTGGTGCACAGCCACGTGCTCGGCGATTTCGCCAAGGCCGACCGGCCCTGGGTCGAGGCGCTGGTCGACGCGATCGCCGACAACGCGGCGCTGCTGGCCGAGAACCGCGACTCGGCGTTCCAGAACAAGGTGCATCTGACGATGCAGGCCAAGGGATTTTTCGACACCGACGACAAGGACGGCGGCAAGTAGCGCGGTCATTCTTGCAGTCTCGACCGCACACCTCCGTCATCGCCGGACCTGATCCGGCGATCCATCTTCTTCGAAGAGGATGGATACCCGGGTCAAGCGCGCGTATGACTGCCCCCGATGCGCTCGCGCCGGACCTGATAACTACACGCCGTCATGCCCGGCCTCGTGCCGGGCATCCACGTCTTAGCTGCGGCAAAGACGTGGATGGCCGGGACCAGCCCGGCCATGACGAACTCGAAGATTGAGGACGTCATGGGATTTAAATGCGGGATCGTCGGGCTGCCGAATGTCGGCAAATCGACGCTGTTCAACGCGCTCACCGAGACCGCGGCGGCGCAGGCGGCAAACTATCCGTTCTGCACCATCGAGCCGAATGTCGGCGAGGTCGCGGTGCCGGATCCGCGGCTCGACAAGCTGGCGGAAATCGGCAAGTCGCAGCAGATCATCCCGACACGGCTGACTTTCGTCGACATCGCCGGCCTGGTGAAGGGCGCGTCGAAGGGCGAGGGCCTCGGCAACCAGTTTCTCGCCACCATCCGCGAGGTCGACGCCGTCGCTCATGTGGTGCGCTGCTTCGTCGACGACGACATCACTCATGTCGAGGGCAAGATCGATCCGCTCGCCGACATCGAGATCATCGAGACCGAGCTGATGCTGGCCGATCTCGAATCCTGCGAGAAGCGCGTCGACAACCTCACCAAGAAGGCCAAGGGCAACGACAAGGACGCCAAGGAGCAGCTCGATCTGGTGCAGCGCGCGCTGACGCTGCTGCGCGAAGGCAAGCCGGCGCGCTTCCTGGAACGCAAGCCGGAAGAGCAGCGCGCCTTCGGCATGCTGGGCCTGCTGACCTCGAAGCCGGTGCTCTATGTCTGCAACGTCGAGGAAGGCGCCGCCGGCGACGGCAATGCCTACTCCAGGCTGGTGGCCGAGCATGCCGCCAAGGAGGGCGCCGTCGCGGTGGCGATCTCCGCCAAGATCGAATCCGAGATCGCGACGCTGTCCCGCGCCGAGCGCGCGGAGTTTCTCGAGACCCTCGGGCTGGAAGAGGCCGGCCTCGATCGCCTGATCCGCGCCGGCTACACGCTGCTCGACCTGGTGACCTACTTCACGGTCGGGCCGAAGGAAGCCCGCGCCTGGACCATCACCCGCGGCACCAAGGCGCCGCAGGCCGCGGCGGTGATCCACACAGATTTCGAAAAAGGGTTTATTCGCGCCGAAACCATCGCCTATGACGATTACGTCTCGCTCGGCGGCGAAGCCGGCGCGCGCGACGGCGGCAAGCTGCGGCTGGAAGGCAAGGAATACGTCGTGCAGGACGGCGACGTGCTGCACTTTAGGTTCAATACGTAGGCGCAGCGTCGATATGTGGGCTGCGCATCCCCGATTGCCTTCGTCATTGCCGGACTTGATCCGGCAATCCATCTTCTTCGAGCTTGATGGATGCCCGGGTCAAACCCGGACATGACAGGCGGAGTACTATCTCAACTGCCCCTGATCCCTGATCGCGCCGAGGTGTTCGTTGATCCTGAACACGATCAGGATGAACTCGGCGATGATGCGCGAGAAGATGATGCCGACGATGATGCTGGCCAGCGACGACAGCACCAGGATGAAGCCGCCGAACGGGCTCATCGCCATCGCGGCGAGACCGGAAAAAATGCCCGAAATTCCGAACAGCACCATCAGCACGATCACCAGCCAGTAGAACGTCTTGATGATGGTCGGCGTGATGAAGCGGTCCCATTGAAACAGGTCGCGGAATTCGAACATCGCTTGATCCCCCAAATCATTCGTGTGACTTGTGATCGCCCCCAATAGCGGCCACAATCGGGCTTCGCCACCTGCAAGAATGATCATGCGCCTCAGCTTCGAAGATTTTCCGCCCGGCCATCTTGGTAGCTTCGGGCCGCGTCACGTCTCCCGTGACGAGATCCTGGCTTTCGCCGCCGAATTCGATCCGCAGCCGATGCATCTCGACGAGGAGGCCGCGCAGCGCTCGATGCTGAAGGGGCTGTCCGGCTCGGGCTGGCATCTGTGCTCGATCGTGATGCGGATGATGTTCGACGGCTTCATCGGGCGGACGGCCTCGCTGGGATCGCCCGGCGTCAACGAACTGCGCTGGCTGGCGCCGATGCGTCCCGGCGACGATCTCATGCTCGACGTCGAGGTGGCGGAAGCGCGCGTGTCGCGCAGCCGGCCCGATACCGGCATCGTCACCTTGAAATGCAGGGTCAGCAACGCGGCCGGGCAGGCGCTGTGCGAAATGGTGTCGCCGATCATCGTCCGCCGTCGCGCGGCAGTGGCAGCGAGCTAGACGCCATGCGCTTTCTCGAAGACCTCGCGATCGGCCAGCAGCGTCATCTGGGCTCGTTCACCTTCACCGCCGAACTGATCAAGGCATTCGCGCTGCAGTTCGATCCGCAGCCGTTCCATCTCGACGAGGAGGCCGGCCGGCAATCGCTGTTCGGCGGGCTTGCAGCATCGGGCTGGCACATCGGCTCGGTGTGCATGAAGCTGCTGGTCGCCGACGGCAAGCGGCTGTCGGCCGAGGCCGCCGCGCGCGGTGAAGAGGTCGCGGTCTGGGGACCGTCGCCGGGCTTTCGTGAACTGCGCTGGATCAAGCCGGTGCTGGCCGGCGACACCATCACATATTCCGGTGAAATCGAATCGGTGCGCGCGTCCGAGTCGCGCCCAGGCTGGGGCATCGTGCAGTCCCGCAACAGCGGCACCAACCAGAACGGCGAACTGGTGTTCTCGTTTCTCGCCTCGGCCTTCGTGCCGCGTCGACCGATCGTTGCAGATCCGACACAGCCCCGCTGAACTTTAATCAATTGGTAGCTTTGTCTAAGGGCTGCCATGGAACGGCCGCCCTGTTAACGCGTTTTGAACCTGACACAGGCTTTGATCGACGAATGCAGAACGCGCAGGGGATGACGATGGCGGACCGGAACGGGCTGAAGTGGGTGGGATTTCTTTTCGCCACGGTGACATTGGCGGTGATGCTGACCACCGGCTTCGTGGTGAAGGGTTACGCCGATGGCGCCTATTCGCTGGAGGCTGCGGCCACGGCCGATTCGTCGACCGACTGAGCCGATCTTCAGGCACACAAAAAACCGCCGCCTCGTTGCCGAGGCGGCGGTTTTTGTTAACGCCACGTTAACGATGCGATCAAGGTCAGCCGTTGCGAAGGCCGTCGGCGGTCTTTTTCCACTGCGCGACATTGTCGGCGATCAGGCGGGTGGACTTCATCGCAGCCTGGCTGAGCTGGGCATAGCCGGAGATCTCACGCTGCACGCGCTGACCCTCGGCATGCAGCAGATCGCGCAACGCTTCCAGCTCCGAAACCAGATTTTCGATTTCCGACAGTGACGTCCCGGCGACACGCTGGATCAGCGAGTTGACGCTGGCGACCGTCGCTTCGGCGCCTGCATCCAGGGCCGGCTCGGCGCTGGCGCTGCTGATGTGACCAGGAGTCGGCCGCCGCAAATAAGCGACATCGTTTCGAACGAAGTCGCGAATGCCAGCTTCGACCTCGGAAACGGCAGCGAGATTATTGTCGATTTCGCCGGTGTCGCTGTCGAGTTTTTCAGTGATGCTCATGGAGAGTGCCCTCTTCGTTGTGCCTGCGCGGTTGTCCCCCGCACGACGAAAGTTCGAGTCCCATCAGTCCCGCGTAATTTGGCCGGAACGCGGCCAATCTGAGGCGACGGATCGATGTTTCGACAATTACGGTCAGGCGCGCCGCGCCACCTTCGGCAACGAGATCGGCTCTCCGAGGGCCTGTTCGACCAGGTCGAAGGTGTCGAGCAGCACGCGCATGTTGCTCAGACGGCCGGCCCTGAACTGCGCAAACTGCGCAAGCCTGATGCTGATCGGCTTGTTGGCGTCGCCGGTGGTCAGCGAATAGCGCATCATCGAGGCGGCCGAGTCGACGCCCAGCATGATCGATTCGCGTTCGAACCTATGAATCCGGATGTTGTCGGCAATGGTGCTGCAAACGTCGAGCACATCGGCGCGGCCTTTGCGCATGCCGAGGAACGGAAACATGTCGATCGGCCCATAGATCGCCCAGTCGACATCCTCGTCGATCAGGGCTGCGAGATCATCCAGGCGGCGTTCATTGATGGCGCGGTGCATTGCGCGCGAGAAACGCCAGAGGCTGTGCTCTGTCATTGGTCAACCGATATCAGTGTGAATGATGGCCTGCGACAGCCTGCGGTCGCCCAAGGCGACCAGCGTCAATGCTGCGCTGCATTTGCAGCCGTAATATCTTTTTATGTAAATAGAACAAGTCGAGTTATTGCATTGCACAATTGCGCTGTGCGAGCATCATACGCTGCGGCGATACCTTTTTACCGGTCAGATCTCGCGATGGCTCGCGGGTTCGATCGGAATCTCGCCGTCGCGCGACGCGATCAGGCCGAACAGCACGCCGCCGCATAACGCGCCGGCCAACGCGCCGATCGGCATCAGCGACAAAATCAGTTGCGGGTCGCTTCCCCGAACGGCGTCCGCCTGCATCAATACCGACCAGATGATGCCGGCGCCGATACCGACAGCACCGCCGCCGATCGCCCCCAGCAACAACCCCAGCACCACGAGCAGCGCCAACCTCATGCGTCACGCTTCCTGCTGACGTCCCAACCCATTCGATGGGTCGGGCGTCCGCGGCAAAACGTTCAACGCCGGGCGCAAATGGTCCAGGTCGCTGTCAGCCCTTCTTGTTCGGGCTCTGGCCGGCCGGTGTCTTGCCGGAGGCGAACGGGTTGACGTTGACCACGCCGCCCTTCTTCAGGTTCTTGTCGGCTTTCGGCTTCTTCTTCTCTTTGTTGCTCTTCATCTGACCCTTGGCCATGACGCTCTCCCTTGCGCGGTTGTTGCATGCGGCGCGCGTCGAGGCTTAGCAAACGCTTCGCGGTTTGTATCTGGCGATCGTACGGCGCCCGGCTGACGCGTCAGACTTGAATGGTATTTTCGTGCGGCGCGTGGGGGCGGCTTAAGACTTGCCGGGCTATTGAGCGGTGCAAGAAGATGCGATGCAGGAGCCCGACCATGAATGTCGCGACCGCTACGAAATCCGGCCCGACCAACTGGCTGGAAGGCCTGATGCTGCCACCGTATTTTCGGCGCTGCCGACCTTCACCGCCGTGATGTTGCTGCTCGGGCTGTTCGGCAGCGGCATGCCGGTCGACAACCCGGCGTCGTTCGTCGTGCTCACCGCGCTTGGCTATGCGGTGATCGTCGCGGCGTTCGGTGCGAAACACAAACTGTTCCGCAACAGCTACGAGCCGCTGTTCTTCGACTCCTCGCTGAGCGTGCGCGACAAGCTGCGCTACTGGCTGGAGAAACCGCGGACCGCCCGCCAGGTGGTCACCAACATGCTGATGCTGTCGGTGCTGGCCATCGCCTTTGTCAGCATGACCTGAAAGTCCGACCGCCGCGGGCTCAGTCGTCGGCCTTGGCGGCTTTCTTGCCGGCCTTCGCCGGCGGCGGGGCCTCGTTCGCGCGCCGCATCGCGCGGGCGTAGGAATCGGCGGCGTTGTCGGCAGAGACCTGCAGCCGCTTGGCGGCGGCGGTGCCTTGCGCCAGCGCCTCCCGGGCGATCGACTTGAAGCGCGCCTTGCTGTCGGCATCCTTGGCCTTGGCGGCAAGGCCGAGATAGCGATCGCGCTGCGTCTTGGCCGCCGCCGTCAGCGTCTTGCCCTGCTGTTTGGCAAGCTGCCGGATGATGACATCGAGATCGGCGGTGGCCATGGCTGTTCCTTCCGGGTGCGGTCGCTCGCTGCGCTGACCTAGCAGTTCCGGCCCCTGCGTTGCAATTGCGCGGGCCTCGCCTGCGCTGCCGCGCATGGCGCAAGCCGCCGCGCGCCCCATATCGACAGCATGCCCAAGCCGTCCGCCATCATCGTTGCCAGGCCGCGCCGCGCGCCGCCGGTCCTGATCTGCCGCAAATGCCTGTCGCGGGTGCCGGACGGCAAGCAACTGCGCAAGGCGCTGAAGTCCGAATTGAAGGCGCGCAGCGCCGCGCGCGGCGAGAAGGGCCCGCGGCTGATCGTGACGGGCTGCCTCGGCATCTGCCCGAAGCGCGCCGTCGTCACCGCCAGCGCGAAGACGCTGGAGCGGGGAGAATATTTGCTGCTGCCGGATGCCGAGGATGCCGTCGAGGCGGCGTCACGGCTGATGGGCGACGCCATCGGCTGAGCGACGCTTGAACTTCGCGGGGGCCTGAGCCACTCTTGCATCAACACCAAGAAACCTCAGGGAGACGCAGCATGGCCGAAGCCTATATCATCGACGCAGTTCGAACCCCGCGCGGCATCGGCAAGGTCGGCAAGGGCGCGCTCGCCGAGCATCATCCGCAGCACCTCGCCGCCACCGTGCTCAAGGCCATCGCCGAGCGCAACAACCTCAATACCGCGGAAGTCGACGACATCATCTGGTCGACCTCGACCCAGCGCGGCAAGCAGGGCGGCGACCTCGGCCGCATGGCGGCGCTCGACGCCGGCTACGACATCAAGGCGTCCGGCACCACGCTCGACCGCTTCTGCGGCGGCGGCATCACCGCGGTGAACTTCGCCGCGGCGCAGATCATGTCCGGCATGGAGGACGTGGTGATCGCCGGCGGAACCGAGATGATGTCGCTGACCGGCGCGATGGCCGCCGAGGACATGGCGGCCGGCAAGCCGCCACTCGGCATGGGAAGCGGCAATGCGCGGCTCGACGCGGTACACCCGCAGTCGCACCAGGGCATCTGCGGCGACGCCATCGCATCGATGGAAGGCATTTCGCGGGAAGCGCTGGATGCGCTCGGGCTGGAAAGCCAGTGCCGCGCCGCGGTGGCGATCGCCGAGGGCCGCTTCGACAAGAGCATCGTTCCGGTGAAGGACGACGCCGGCAATGTGGTGCTGGCGAAGGACGAATATCCGCGCCCGGGCACGACCGCGGAAGGTCTGGCCGCGCTGAAGCCCGCCTTCACCGCGATGGCCGACTACCCGCTCGACGCCAGCGGCAGCACCTATCGCAAGCAGATCAACAAGAAATATCCCGAGTGAAGATCGAGCACGTCCACCACGCCGGCAATTCCTCCGGTGTGGTGGACGGCGCCGCGGCGCTGCTGCTGACCTCGAAGGCCTATGCCGACGCCCACGGCCTCAAGCCGCGCGCCCGCATCGTGGCGATGGCCAATATCGGCGACGATCCCACGCTGATGCTGAACGCCCCGGTGCCGGCGGCAAAAAAGGTGCTGGCCAAGGCGGGCCTGACCAAGGACGACATCGACCTGTGGGAAATCAACGAGGCCTTCGCCGTGGTCGCGGAAAAATTCATCCGCGACCTCGACCTCGATCGCTCCAAGGTCAACGTCAACGGCGGCGCCATCGCGCTCGGCCACCCGATCGGCGCCACCGGCGCGATCCTGATCGGCACCATTCTCGATGAGCTGGAGCGCCGCAATTTGAAGCGTGGCCTGGTGACGATGTGCGCCGCGGGCGGCATGGCGCCGGCGATTATTATCGAGCGGGTGTGAGAGGCGACAGCAGACGCGCAGGCGTTCGAGCGGGAAGGGTGGCGCACGGCGCCGCCCTTTTTTCGTCTACGCCATGGCCGGGCTCGATCCGGGCATCCATGACGCTCGGCGGGTGGAAGCTAAGTCAGCATGATCTCGTCCGTATGGATTTCGGGACGGTCGTCTAGCCTCTGATACCTTCAGTTGGTCAATTTTTCGCTCTGACCTAAGCTCTCTGCCTGCGACGACTCGCAACGCGACTGGCAGCTCGCGGACCAAAAGTTTCTGTTGCACGTTGCCAATGAATGCGTACTAACTTCGTTGACACAATGACGCTTCGAGCAGAAATTCTTTCATGAAAATCATAAAGTCGGTCGAAATTGGTTATTTTCGATCCCTCTACAAAGAGCGAATTAACGACGTTGGCGATCTAACAGTCATCTTCGGGCGCAATGACTCTGGAAAATCCAATATCTTGCGCGCGCTCAATCTATTCTTCAATCAGCAGACAAATCCGAATGCTAATTTTGATTTCGACATCGACTTCAATCACCATCGACGACTAGAGGGAGAAAAGGAGGGCGTTAGAAAATTTATCTACATAAAAGTTACGTTCAGCCCGCCGGCGAACTATCGTGCGTCGTTAGGCGAGGAATTTTCTGTAAAGCGCCAATGGAATATTTCCAGCGGACTTGTGTTCCATCAAGAAATCTCGCGGAACGTCCCTCAGATTCGGCATCAGTACGTAACGCGACTGCTGAACCAAATACAGTTTCACTACATTCCCGCTATCAAGGATAGACGAATTTTCTCTTGGCTATTTCAGAAGATATACGGAATTATTGTTAGCAACGTCGATTTTTCAAAGGCTCTTGATCGATTTTCGAAGGAGATACAGGAAAATACTGGCCAGCTATTTTCTGATTTAGAGCCAGTGCTCGGGTTCAAGAGTGAGTTGGCGGCGCCAAAAAATTTGACGGAGCTATTTGGTGCGCTTGATGTCGATACCATGTCTGACGACAACAAGCAGTCTCTTTCGCTGATCCTACAGCGCGGCGATGGCCTTCAAGTGCGACACATCCCAGAGATCTTGAAATTTATCGCAGATAATGATGATCGAAAATTTCATATTTGGGGATTTGAAGAGCCTGAGAATTCACTCGAACTAGCAGCAGCGTTCGATGAGGCAAAGCGGTTCGTCGAAATATCAAAGGACTCCAACAAGCAGCTCTTTGTAACAAGCCACAGTCCATCCTTTTTTACGATTGAAGAGGCCAACGCAACGAAGCTCTTCGTCTCGAAAAATCAGAATCTCAGCAAGGTTCAAAAACTTTCGGGCAATAGCGGAGAGGATGCGCTTGAATTGATGGGCGACAATTTTTATCTGCCTCTCATTTCACGATCCGTTCAGAAGTCGATCGAAGAAGTTGCCGCCCTCAAGGATGGTATGGTTAGCCTGAATAAGCGTCTTGCAGTGGGTGTTGGGCCGATCTTATTCGTGGAAGGGGTTACCGATAAAGCGATTGTGGAACTTGCATATAGAAAGCTTCGCGACGGTGCCGTGATGCCATGTACTGTAGAAGCGGGCAGTGGTACTCAAAAGATGAAGGCATTGCGCGCAGATGGTCCTGCACTGAGCGTCGCCGCGAGTGGTCGGAAAATTCTTGTGCTAACGGACAATGATTTTGACGGGCGGGAGCTATCAAGCTCGAAAAGCGCTGGCAAGTGGGAGTCTTCGAACAATAAAACGTCCTGGTGGATGCTGAAACCTTCGACAGTGTATTCGGATCAAATGGCTGCAGTTAATTTTGGGCCGAATATGCACTTCTTTTGCATTGAAGATTGCTTCTCAATGGAGACCCGATTGGCAGCTCAGACCGATATAAAGGAAATTGCGTCTAGCTATAAATACAACGCTCCTCGGCAGTACCCCGTGAAAATCCATCACGATGTCCTAATCGGTAGGGCTAGTGAAGACGTAGCCTTCAAATTTGCAATCAATGGGCCGACACCAGAGGCGAAGGACCAATTCGTTGTGTGGCTCGAAGATCGTCCGGTTGCCGATTTTGAATACTTTCGAGAATTCTTTAGTCAATTGGAACTTCGGTTGAAAGTCTGATGCAGCCAGTTACGTTACCTCTTCTTCAACCCAGCGATGCCCCTGAGCATGGCGCGGGGCCGAATTCCGACTCCGGACTGGCGGCTTGAGGTCGGCCCAAAATCTTGCTCCGCCGTACCGATCTTCTCTGCTCGAGAGAGCCGTGCGTCTACTCCGCCGTCAGTACTCTCACGTGAGGATCGATGCTCGGCCAATCGCCTGTGCGGGCGCGCCGGAGGTTGTAGGAGGCCTGCAGGTTCATCCAGAGTTTGGGCGTGGTGCCGAAATACTTGGCCAGCCGCAGCGCGACGGCGGCGGTGATGGCGGAGCGGCCGCGCACAATGTCGTTGACGCGGGCCGGGTTGATTTCGATATCGCGGGCCCGCCGGTTCTGGCTGATCCCGTTCGGCTTCATGAATTCCTCGATCAGGATTTCGCCGGGAGGGATTGGACTGAGTTTTTTCGTTCGGGCCATCGGTGCCGTCCTCGAATGATCGTCTCCGATCTCAACACTCTCTATCCCGTCGTCAATACGCCACTCGCCGCTACTTCTTCTTCCACCCGCCCCGGTGCCCCGGCGCGCCGCCGGTGCTGCGCGCCACCGGGCCGAACTCGGGTCCGGACTGCCGCGAGTCTTTCGGCTGGAAGATCTTGCTCTCGGTACCGGGGCCCATCTCATCCAATGTCGGCTTGCGCGGGCGGGCGACCTTCTTGCCGCGGGCGGGGAGCACCTCGTGCCAGGTGGCGATGCCCATTTCGTCGAGGTCGGGCTTGTGCACCCTGCTCTTGGGCGTGTTGTTGCCGCCGCGCTCGGTCGATAGCTTGGGCATGTTGGCGCTGGCGCCGAACTGCTTGTCGCCCTTGAACGAACCGGCGGCGCCCGCCACCTTGCGCTGCTTCGCGGTGGGGTCGTCCACCACGGCGAGTTCGGTGGCGCGCAGCCGCTTGACCTCGTCGCGCAAGCGCGCGGCTTCCTCGAAGTTGAGGTCGGCCGCAGCCTCGCGCATCCGGGTCTCGAGGTCGGCCAGCACGGCTTCGAAGTTATGGCCGATACTGATGACGTCGTCGGACCACGACTTGCCCTTGCCGCCGCCGCCGATCTCGACCAGCACGTGGTCGCGCTCATAGACCGAGTTCATGATGTCGCCGATCGAGCGCTTGATCGATTCCGGCGTGATGCCGTGCGCGGTGTTGTATTCGACCTGCTTTTCGCGACGGCGGTCGGTTTCGCCGATCGCCCGCGTCATCGAGCCGGTGACCTGGTCGGCATAGAGAATCACCCGGCCGTCGACGTTGCGCGCGGCGCGGCCGATGGTCTGGATCAGCGAGGTCTCGCTGCGCAAGAAACCTTCCTTGTCGGCGTCGAGGATCGCCACCAGCGCGCATTCCGGAATGTCGAGGCCCTCGCGCAGCAGGTTGATGCCGACCAGCGCGTCGAACGCGCCGAGCCGCAGATCGCGGATGATCTCGATGCGCTCGATGGTGTCGATGTCGCTGTGCATGTAGCGCACGCGAATGCCCTGCTCGTGCAGGTACTCGGTCAGATCCTCCGCCATCCGCTTGGTCAGCACGGTGATCAGCGAGCGGTAGCCGGCAGCCGCGGTGGCGCGCACCTCGCCGACCAGATCGTCGACCTGGGTGCGGGCCGGGCGGATGTCGACCGGCGGATCGATCAGCCCGGTGGGGCGGATGACCTGCTCGACGAACACGCCGCCGCTCTCGTTCAGCTCCCACGCCGCCGGCGTCGCCGACACCGCGACCGATTGCGGGCGCATCATGTCCCATTCTTCAAACCGCAGCGGCCGGTTGTCCATGCATGACGGCAGCCGGAAGCCGTATTCCGCCAGCGTCGCCTTACGCCGGAAGTCGCCTTTGAACATGCCGCCGATCTGCGGCACGGTGACGTGGCTTTCGTCCATGAACACCAGCGCGTTGTCGGGGACGTATTCGAACAGCGTCGGCGGCGGCTCGCCGGGGCGGCGGCCGGTGAGATAGCGCGAATAGTTCTCGATGCCGGCGCAGGAGCCGGTGGCTTCCATCATCTCGATGTCGAAGGTGGTGCGCTGCTCGAGCCGCTGCGCTTCCAGCAGCCGGCCCTGCGCGTGCAGCTGGTCGAGCCGCCATTTCAGCTCGCTCTTGATCGACTTGATGGCCTGGATGAGGGTCGGTCGCGGCGTCACGTAATGCGAATTGGCGTAGATTTTGACGAATTCCAGCTCGTCCTGCTTGTGGCCGGTGAGCGGATCGAACTCCTCGATGGTTTCCACGGTGTCGCCGAACAGGTTGACGCGCCAGGCGCGGTCTTCGTAATGCGCCGGGAAGATGTCGATGACGTCGCCGCGCACGCGGAAGGTGCCGCGGGTGAAGTCGGCCTGGGTGCGCTTGTACTGCAGCGCCACCAGATCGGCGATCAGCTGCCGCTGGTCGATGCGCTCGCCCTTCTTCAGCGCGAAGGTCATCGCGGTGTAGGTTTCGACCGAGCCGATACCGTAGATGCAGGAGACCGAGGCGACAATGATGACGTCGTCGCGCTCCAGCAGAGCGCGGGTCGCCGAATGGCGCATCCGGTCGATCTGTTCGTTGATCGAGGAATCTTTCTCGATGTAGGTGTCGGTGCGCGGGACGTAGGCCTCGGGCTGGTAGTAGTCGTAATACGAGACGAAATATTCGACGGCGTTGTCGGGGAAGAAGCTCTTGAACTCGCCATAGAGCTGCGCCGCCAGCGTCTTGTTCGGCGCCAGGATGATGGCGGGGCGCTGCGTCGCCTCGATCACCTGCGCCATGGTGTAGGTCTTGCCGGAGCCGGTGACGCCGAGCAGCACCTGGGTGCGGTCGTTGCGGTTGATGCCCTCGACCAGTTCCTTGATCGCGGTCGGCTGGTCGCCCTTCGGCTCGTAGTCCGACTTGATGACGAATCTGACGCCGCCTTCGGACTTGTCGGGGCGCGGCGGGCGATGCGGCGTCCACACCTTGACGTTGCCGTCCTCGCCCTTGAACTCCGGCCGCCCGTCGCGGATCAGCGCTTCCAGCGCCTCGGCGGTGGCGGCGACGCCGAGCCCTTCCATCTTGTTGCGCGGCGCGCGGACGAATTCGGCGTCTTCCTCCTCGGTGGTGAAGCCGAGCTGCTTGGCCAGTTCCGGATCCAGCGCCGGGATGGTGGCGGCGGTGCCATAGGTGGCCTGCGGCGGCTCCTCGAAGCTCTGCTGGCTCAGACGCGGCGCATAGGGCGCGACCGCCGGCTGCGGAAACGGCTGCAGCGGCGTCGACCGAGGCCCGGCGTCGCCCTTGAAATTCTTCGGCGTCGAGGCCCGCGCGCGGTGCACGGCGGCCTCGCCACCGGTGCGGCGGTCCTTCGAATTGTCCGGCGGCGGCTGCAGGCCGGTGCCCGATCCCATCCCGGCGTCGCCGCGGTTGATCGCCGGGTTCAGCAGTTCCGCCAGCGCCGGGCCGATCGGCTGCAGATCGGGCCGGTGCGCCTTGGATTTCGGCGTTTTGACGGGTTTCTTCGGAGCGTCCGGGGATTTTGCCATCGGCTCAATATGGGGCGATTCAGCCGCCGGAAAAAGGGTCAGCCCACGTCGTTTGCGCCCTATGCATAGCCTGGCCGCATCCGCTTCAGCGCCTCCGGCAACCTCTTGTCCACCCAGCCGTCGATCGCCGCCTGGTGGCGGTGAAAATACAGCCCCAGCGCGATGATGCCGATCCCGATCAGCGACAGCGCGAAGGGGAACAGCAGCGAGTCGCGGAACAGCTTTTCGGCGAGGTCGCCGAGATAGATCGCAAGGCCGATGGTGCCGAACACCGCGAACACCCGGCGTGCCAGCACCACCGACAGCAGCAGAAAGCCGACGTTCATTGCGGCGTACAGCGCCTTCTGCAGCGCGGTGCCGTCCGACGAGGCGGTGATGCCGCCCCAGAAGGTCAGCACGCCGAACAGATAGAGCCAGAACGCGAAGTCGCCGGTCCGCTGCCGCAGATTGACGATCAGCGCCGCGACGATCATGCCGAGGCCGAACCACACCGACACCCTGCGCGAAACCTCCCAGTCGCCGATCTTGGCGCCGGTGATCCACGGCACGATGTCCATCGACAGGAACCAGAGCGCCACCGCCATCACGAAGACGATGAAGGGAAAGCGGTAGAACCGCAGCGCCAGCAGCGCCGCGCCGATGGTGGCCAGCTCCATGAAGACGAAGCTGCCCTTGATCCAGATGTAGAAGCTGCGCATCGAGGCCGGCTTGCCGAACTCGGTCCACGCCCCGGCGGCGTCCTGGATGCCGTACACCGCCAGCGGCGCCATCGACACCGCGACCGCGATCAAGAGGCCGCCCGGCGTGCGCAGCAGCCGCTTGTGCCAGAGGTGGTGCCCGGCAAGCCCGAACGCCAGCGCGTAGATCAGCGCGGTCACCGTCAGCGCTACGCCGCCCATGGCGGAAAATGCCAGCGTCGAAAACAGCCCCATCGACGCCATCACCACCAGCGCGCCGGCGTACCACAGCAGGTGCACGATATCGAATTTCGGACCCGTTATCGGCTGCGCAGGCGACGCGGTTCGCGCGCCGAGAAACGCCAGCAAGGCGTCGCGCTGCCCAGGCGTGATGATGCCGGCGTTGGTCGCCGCCTGCAGTTCGTCGTTCGAATAGCCCATGTTGGTCTCCGCGCGCGCCCGTGCCGGCGCGGTCGTCATTCATCGTGGATGTGGTGGAGCCTCGGGAGGCAGCGGGTCAAGTTCAATTGCCTGCCGGGCTTTTCGTCGGTGCAACCGGCAACGATGTTCAATGGCTTGCCGAGAAAATCGATGCGACGCGGGGCGGGGGTCGTCACCGCACCCGCGTGTTGCCCAGCGAGGCGCGGATCATGCCGGTCATGCGGTCGGCCGGCGTGCCGGGCGGAAAGAAGCCGAGATATTGGCCGTCGCGGCCGATCAGATAGATGAAGGCGGAGTGATCGATCGTATAGTCGTCCGGCTTCGGGCCGGTCACGACGCGTCGGTGATAGACACGGTAAGCGGCAGCAGTCGCCTGGATCGAATCGGCGCTGCCGGTCAATGCGACCAGCCGCGGATGAAAGCCCTTCACATACTCCGCCAGATGCGCCGGCGTATCGCGCGCCGGATCGAGCGTGACGAACAGCGGCTGTACCGCGTCGCCATCGGCGCCGAGCGCGTCGAGCGCCAGCGTGATCTCCTGCAGATCGGTCGGGCAGATGTCGGGGCAGGAGATGAAGCCGAAATACACCAGCAGCAGCCTGCCGCGGAAATCTGCGTCGGTGCGGGTGCTGCCGGCCTGGTCGGTAAGCGTGAACGCGCCGCCGATCGGCTCGCGATTCCACATCACCGCGTCCATCAGTTCGGCGGCGGAGCGCGTCGACTGCTGCGCGCCCGCCGGCACGGTGACGAACGCAGCCAGCAGCGCGGCGATTAGGGCCGCGCCGACAGTCTGCTTGCGCATCGTCACGCGCTGAACAGCAGCCGGCTGCCGGTCGAGACGTTGATGACGTTGTCCGGCATCTGCGCGCGGGCCTCGAGCAGGAAGTTGAGCCCGCTGCAATGCATCGGGATCACCACGTCGGGCTGCAGCGCCTTGATCTCGCCGACGATCTGCTTGAGGTAGTCGGCCGGCGCCGGGCCGAGATGGAAGCCGCCGATCACCGCGTGGACCTTCTGGATGCCGGAGACCTCCTGCGCCTGCCGCACCGAATTGACGATGCCGACATGGCCGCAGGAGCTGATGACGACGAGGCCCTTGCCGCGGATGTTGAAGCAGGTGGCGTGTTCGTGGACGTGTTCGTCCGGCTGGAAATTGCCCTGCAGTTCGGCGGCGGTGTAGTGGCCATAGTCGCAGCCGGCGGTCTCCGGCTTGTAGTCGACGAAGGTGTTGGGCAGGATCTTCTCGACGCTGCGGCGCTTGATCTTGCCGGTGGTGAAGGCGTGGCCGGCCACCACGGTCGGCGTCTCGCACAGCACGGTCTGCACCTTCTGCGCGGTGATCTGTTTGCGGTCGAGCACACCGCCCTCGCCGAACTGGCCGGTCGAGGCGCGGCTGACGCGGTGGCAGAAATTGTCCTCACCGCCGGCATAGAGCTTGATGTCCGGCGGCAGCACCTCGCGGTAGCGTTCGAGGAAGCCGATCAGCCCGCCGTAATGATCGATGTGGCCGTGGCTGACGATCAGCGCGTTGAGCTTGGCCGGGTCGACCTTCAGCAGGCCGATATTGTTGATGATCGCCGGCGAGGTGTAGCCGAAATCGAGCAGGATGTTGCGGGCCTCCTGCTCGCGCTGCGATTCGAGAAACAGCGACAGGCCCCACTCATTGTGCAGCACGTTGCGCGCATCGGCGCTGCGCGCGGGGCCGGGGCCCTCATGCACGACGCCGTTGACGGTGCTGCCGCGCAGGAACTGGTCGTGCTGCTGGTCGACCAGCACGCGGATCGACAATTTGTCGATGGTCGGCACCTCGATCGGGGCGGCGTGCGCGACCTCGACGCAGGAAAAGCCGGATGCCGCGGCGACGCCGGCGAACATCGCCGAGGCCTTCAGAAAATCGCGCCGCCTGAGTTCGCTGCCCATCGAGGCCTCCCGTTCTTGCTCTTGCATCTGCCGCAATGTTAGTCGCGTTGCCCGATCGTCTCAATCGTCGGCCGGAGAATGATCTGCCGAGTTTCGCCCGCCGGAGGAAAACATTTGACTTCGCGCCGCGTCCGGTCGAATGTTCATGCAACTGCATGAAAAGGCGCTTTGCCGCCCGAGGAGGAATTGCCGATGATCGATCTGTATTACTGGACCACGCCGAACGGCCACAAGATCACGATGTTTCTCGAGGAGACCGGGCTGCCCTACAAGGTGATCCCGATCAACATCGGCAAGGGCGAGCAGTTCAAGCCGGAATTCCTCGCGGTCGCGCCGAACAACCGCATTCCGGCGATGGTCGATCACGAGCCAGCCGGCGGCGGCAAGCCGCTGTCGATCTTCGAATCCGGCGCGATGCTGCTGTATCTCGCCGACAAGACCGGAAAATTCCTGCCGGCCGACATCTACGGCCGCAACGATGCACTGCAATGGCTGTTCTGGCAGATGGGCGGGCTGGGGCCGATGGCCGGTCAGAACCATCACTTCAACAACTATGCGCCGGACAAGATCAAATACGCCATCGACCGCTATGTGAATGAAACCAACCGGCTCTATGGCGTGCTGAACAAGCGTCTCGCCGACCGCGAATTCATCGCCGGCGATTATTCGATCGCCGACATGGCGAGCTACCCGTGGGTCGTGCCGTACAAGAACCAGAACCAGAATATCGACGACTTTCCGCATCTCAAGCGCTGGCTCGAGACCATCGGCAAGCGCCCCGCGACCGAGCGCGCCTATGCGCTGGCCAAGGAGATCAATCCGAATTTCGGCCAGCCCGCGATCCGCACCGAAGAGGAGCGCAAGCTGCTGTTCGGCCAGACCGCGGCGGTGGTGAAAGGCTGACGGCCAGGCGAGTCGTCTTAGTGATATGTCATCGCTGGGCTTGACCCGGCACGAGCTACAAGTGTCATGGCCGGGCTTGACCCGGCCATCCATCGCTCTTCGAAGATGATGGATCGCCGGGTCAAGCCCGGCGATGACGGTGACTGTGCTGACACGCATTGCGCACAATGAGCGCCGACGGGAAGCAAGCATGCCCCTCAAACTCTACGAACTGGTCGGCACCGACGACGCGCGGCCCTTCAGCCCGTTCTGCTGGCGCACGCGGATGGCGTTGGCGCACAAGGGGCTTGTCGCCGAAAGCGTGCCGTGGCGCTTCACCGAGCGCGAGGTGATCGCGTGCCACGGCTCCGAGAAGGTGCCGGTGCTGCTCGACGGCGAAACCACGGTCTGCGACTCCTGGGCGATCGCGACCTATCTGGATGACACCTACCCGGACCGGCCATCGCTGTTCGGCGGCGACGGCGGCCGCGCAATGGCGCGGATGCTGAACTGGTGGGGTGACATGACGATCGTCGGCGGACTGTTTCCGATGATCGCCGCCGATATCCCTGGTCGTCTGCGCCCGGAGCATCGCGATTATTTCCGCTCGACCCGCGAGGCGCGGCTCGGCCGGACATTGGAGGAGGCCCGCGCTGGTCGCGACAAGGCCGTCGAAGGATTTCGCAAGTCGCTTGATCCGATGCGGCTGACATTGAAGACGCAGCGTTTCTCGGCGGCGACGCGCCGAACTACGCCGACTACATCATGTGCGGCGGCTTCCAGTGGGCACGCATTGTCAGTCCATTCGACCCGCTGAAGCCGGACGACCCGATCCATACCTGGCGCGAGAAACTGCTCGATGCGTTCGACGGCATGGCGCGGAAAGTGGAAGCGTACGAGGACTAGCCGATGTCAGTGTCCCGGGCGCGATGCGGATGCCGCTCCGCAGTACCGGGACCGTACGCCGCGAAGCGCGGCGCGTTGCGCTGCGTCCGGGGCACACATCTACTCCGACGGCACCAGCCCGAGGCCGCCGCGTTCGCGCAGCATCGTCAGCACCGCATAGAGGTCCGGCAGCACCGCGGCGCATTGCGCGCGGCTGAGTTCGGTGGGCGGCAGGATGTCGGGCACCATCAGCACGGTCGCGCCGGCCGCATGCGCCGCGGCGATGCCGACAGCGGAATCCTCGACCGCAATGCAGTGCCGCGGATCGACCCCGAGCCGCCGCGCGCCGAGAAGATACAACTCCGGATGCGGCTTGGTTTGCGCGACATCGTCGCGCGTCACCACGACGTCGAACCGCGGGCGGATACCGGCCGCGGTGAGATGGTGCTCGGCGCTGTGCCGCGACGAGGCGGTCACCACCGCCATCGGGCATTCGGCCTCGCGGAGCGCATCGAGCAGCGCCAGTGCGCCGGGTTTCGCCGGCAGCCCCTCGTGCATCATGGCGTCGCGCTCGACGACGAAAGCGTCGTTGATCGCCGCGAGCGGCACGTTGTCGCCATAGCGATCGCGCAGCATCTGCTCGCATTCGGGCGTCGCCAGCCCGATCATGCCCTGCGCGACCACGCGTCCGTCGGCAAAGCCGTGCGCCGCCAGCGCCGCTTCCAGTGCGGCGATGTTGACCCGCTCGGAGTCCACCAGCGTGCCGTCCATGTCGAGCAGCACCGCATCGATCCGCCAGCGTGCCGTCATGATGCCATTCCCGGTTCCGCCGCCGCCCGGCGCATGCACGCCGGGCAGAGACAATCGCCGGTTCCCTCCGGCAGCGGCAGCCGCGCGGTCTCCGCCGCGCACCAGCATTCGGCCGACAGCCCGCAGGAAAACGCCGCGCCGCAGCTTTCGCAGACCAGGCTGCGGGGCGCCGGCAGGGTGGGGGAGGTGTGCAGGGTCATGGGTGTCAGTCTACGCGCTAACAGGACGATGAAAAGGGCGGCTGGCCGGGCGCTATGACGCACCGAATTGCCCCTTGTGCCGGGCATGACGTCTTGGCCGCGAGGCGCAGGCGTCATGGCGGGGACGAGCCCGGCCATGACATGCTTTGATGTCTGCAGCGTGTCACCCCTGCGTGATCTTGTCGATCTCCGCGATCTCCTGTGCATTGAGCGCCCAGTCGATCGCCTTGACGTTCTGTTCGATCTGCTCGACCGAGGTGGCGCCGGCGATGACGCTGGAGACCTGCGGGCGCGCCGCGAGCCAGGAGAAGGCCAGCTCCAGCATCGTGTGGCCACGCGCCTTGGCGAAGGCGTCGAGCGCCTCGACAATGTCCTCGTTGCGCGGCGTCTGGTAGCGGTCGCGGATCGCCGGCATCTTGGCGAAGCGGGTGTTGTCGGCCACCGCCGCGCCGCGCTTGTACTTGCCGGTGAGCAGTCCGCTGGCGAGCGGGAAGAACGGCAGCAGGCCGAGCTTGTATTCCTGCGCCACCGGCAGCAGGTCCTTCTCGATGTCGCGCACCAGCAGGCTGTATTCATCCTGGCACGACACGAAGCGCTGGGTGCCGAGCTGGCGCGCGACGTATTCCGCCTCGGCGATCCGCCACGCCGGAAAATTCGAATTGCCGATGTAGCGCACCTTGCCTTGGCGGACCAGATCGTCGAGCGCGCGCAGCGTCTCGTCGATCGGCGTCAGCGGGTCGTAATCGTGCTGCTGGTAGAGATCGATCCAGTCGGTCTTCAGCCGGGTCAGGCTGGCCTCGACCGCCGCCATGATGTAGCGCCGCGACGCGCCCTGCTTGGTGCCGTCCTGGCTCATCGGCTTGGAGAATTTGGTGGCCAGCACGATGTCCTTGCGGCGCGGGCCCAGTACGTCACCGAGCACGGTTTCGGAACCGCCCATGCCCGCATAGATGTCGGCGGTGTCGAACAGCGTGACGCCGAGGTCGATCGCCTTGTGGATCACCTTGCGCGAGGTTTCGGCGTCGGTGCGCTGGCCGAAATTGTTGCAGCCGAGGCCGACGGCCGACACGCGCAGGCCGGAGCCGCCGAGGTTGCGAATTTGCATGATCAGTCCTTTGGGGTTGACGCCGGGACACTGTAAACTGCGGGCCGTGTGATCGCCAAGTGTCGGGAACCGGGCGAACGAATTCCATCCTCGAAAGGTCCATCATGTCGCCAGTCGTCCCGCCCTACCTGCAGCCGATCCTGCTGCTGGTTGCATCCAACGTGTTCATGACATTTGCCTGGTACGGCCACCTCAAGCACAAGAACAGCGCGCTGTGGCTCGTCATCGTGGTGAGCTGGGGAATCGCCTTCTTCGAGTATTGTCTCGCGGTGCCGGCCAATCGCTGGGGCAGCGAGGTGTATTCGGCGGCGCAGCTGAAGACGATGCAGGAGGTGATCACGCTCGTCGTATTCGCCGTGTTCTCCGTGCTGTATCTGAAGGAGCCGCTCGGCTGGAATCACGCACTCGGATTCGCCTTCATCGCGGCGGGCGCGTTCTTCATCTTCCACAAATGGTCGTAGTTCGCGATACCGAGTGCGGAAGTCATGCGGCCAGCGTGGTGCGTTAACCTGAGCAAATGCACTTGAGCCGACAACGTTCCGGTTGATCTTGGGACAGTTCGTCACACGTTGACTCAAGTAGTTACCGAGTGTTTTGCTTCTTCCAAACATCAAGGAGGAAGCATGACGGATTTCAACAACAGCACGAATCGCCGCAATCTGTTGAAGGGCTCGCTTGTCGCGATGGCCGCGCCGGCGTTAATCGGCAGCGCGATGGCGCAGGAAAAGGTCACGTGGAGGGTTCAGGCGCACTGGCCGAAGGCGTCCGGATCCTTCAACGACAGCCTTGGGGTTTTGGCGAAAGAGCTCGAGGAGCGCACCGGCGGGCGCTTCAAGCTGGAGATGTTCGGCGCGGGCGAGATCGCCAAGGATCGTGAAATCTACAACATCGTGCGGCGCGGCGTGGTGCCGATGGGCACCATCTCGCCCGGCTACATTCTCGGCGAGGCGCAGGCGATGGGGCTGCTGTTTGGCGTTCCCGGCACGTTGCGGGAAAGCTGGGAACTGGTTCATCTGACCAAGAATCTCGGCGTCGAGAAGATGGTCAACGAGGAACTGCGCCCCAAGGGCGTGATCATCATGGCCGAGAAGTCCTATCCGACCGAGGTCGTGCTGAAGCGCAAGGTGACATCGGCGGCCGATCTCGGTTCGCTCAAGATTCGCTCCTCCGGCACCATGCTGGAATATCTCGCGGCTGCCGGCTCCTCGCCGCAGCAGGTCGCCGGCCCGGAGATCTATCAGGCGATCTCCACCGGCGTGGTCGACGGCGCGCATTGGGGCGCGGCGATCGGTGCGTTGTCGATGAAGTTCTGGGAGGTCGCGCCGTTCCACATGAAGCCGGCGCTCGGCTTCACCAACGATGCCTTCATCTTCAACGTCGCGGCGCTCGACAAGCTGCCGCCGGATCTGCGGCTGCAGTTGCTGTCGCTGGTCGAGGAACGCTATTTCCGGCGCTCCGTCGAGTATCAGCACCAGGAAGCGATGGCGCTGACAACCGGCAGGACCAAGATGAATGTCGAGGTTGTGAGCTGGCCCGACGACGTGCTGAAGAAGTTCACCGAGGCGTCCAAGGGCATCCTGCAGAAGGAATCCGCCAAGGGTGAGCGCGCCGCCAAGGGCAGCGAGTCGCTGACCAAGCTGATGACCGATCTCGGCTACGTCTGAACTGATACGTCTGAACGCGCTTGGCCTGCCGGACGTCCGGCAGGCCTTACCCCTTGGTGAGACAATGCTGAACGTCGCCGCCGCCATCACCCGCCTGAATCTCTGGGTCGCGAGGATCGCGTCCTGGCTGATCGTGCCGATCTTCCTTCTGCTGATGGCCGACGTGGTGATGCGCTATGTGGTCGGCAATGCGGCGATCTGGACCGCGGAATTCGCCCAACTGATCTTCGGCGTCTATGCCGTGATCGCCGGCGGCTATCTGTTGTCCGAGCGCGCGCACGTCAATGTCGATATCATCTACGGGCGGTTCAGCCGACCGCGCAAGGCGATGGTCGATCTGGCGACCTCGTTCCTGTTCTTCCTCTTCATGGCGGTGCTGATCTGGCAGAGCGCCGACATGGCGTGGGAATCCGTGCAGAGCATGGAATCCTCCTACAGCATGTGGAATCCCTACATCTGGCCGGTCAAGCTGGCGATTCCGATCGCCGGCGTGCTGCTGCTGCTGCAGGGGCTGGTCCGGATCGCGTCCGACATCCGCACCGTCGCCGGCTACGAAAACGATCCCGATACGTTCGGCAAGCAGGCCGTGGACGAACCCTCCCACTGAACGGACGCCCTCGTGTCGGTCGAAATCCTTACGCTGTTGTTCTTCGGTTCGCTGCTGTTCTTCCTGTTCATCGGCACGCCGCTGGTTTTCACGCTGGGCGGCATCTCCGTCGTCTTCCTGTATTTCACGATGGGGCCGGTCGGCTTCTACATCGTGGCGTCGAAGTTCTGGGATTCGATGACCAGCTTCACGCTGATCGCGATCCCGATGTACGTCTACATGGCGATGCTGCTGGAGAAATCCGGCGTGGCGCAGGACCTCTATCGGATGATGCACGTCTGGTTCGGCGCGCTGCGCGGCGGTCTTGCGATCGGCACGGTGCTGATCTGCGCGATATTCGCCGCGATGAGCGGCATCAGCGGCGCGGCGATCGTGACGATGGGCACCATCGCGCTGCCGCGCATGCTGGAGCGCGGCTACGACAAGCGGCTGGCGATCGGCGCGATCAATGTCGGCGGCGGCTGGGGCGTGCTGATTCCGCCCTCGATCCTGATGGTGCTCTACGCGCTGCTGTCGGAGGTCTCGGTCGGCCGGCTGTTCGCCTCCGGCATCGGGCCGGGAATCCTTCTCTTCACCCTGGTGACCATCTACATCGGCGTGCGGTCGTGGCTGCAGCCGCAGCTGGCCCCGGCGCTGCCGGCCGAGGAGCGCGGCGACTGGGGGCTGAAGCTGCGGTCGCTGCGGGCGGTGTTCCTGCCGTTGCTGATCGTGTTCCTGGTGCTCGGCGCAATCTTCGGCGGCTTCGCGACGCCGACCGAGGCGGCGGCGCTCGGCGTGTTCGGCGCGCTGATCGCCTCGGCCGTGCACCGCAAGCTCTCCTACGAGGTGCTGCGCGACGCCGCGATGCAGACATTGCGGCTGACCGCGCTGATCATGTGGATCCTGTTCGCCGCGCACGCCTTCTCGACGGCCTACACCACGCTCGGCGCCAACGAGCTGATGAATCACATGATGACGCTGATCCCGGGCGGCGAATACGGCGCGCTGGCCTTCATGCTGGCGGTGCTGCTGCTGCTCGGCATGGTGCTCGATCCGGTCGGCATCATGCTGATCACGCTGCCGGTATTCCTCCCGGTGGTGGCGCTGTACGGCTGGGATCCGATCTGGTTCGGCGTGATCTTCATCATCATGATGGAGATCGGCTACATGACGCCGCCGTTCGGCTTCAATCTGTTCTACCTCAAGGCGGTTGCGCCGCCGGAGGTGTCGATGAGCGACATCTACTGGTCGGTGACGCCCTATGTGCTGGTGACCTTCCTCGGCGTGCTGATCCTGATCATGTTCCCGCAGATCGCGCTGTTCTTCCCCAATCTGTTTTTCGGGGTGGCCAGATAGCGGCGTCGTCCCCATCTGTCGAAAGACAGCAAAGGGATTTCATGACACGCACAGCACTCGTAGTCGGCGCCAGCGGCATCGTCGGCAATACGCTTTCGCAGCGGCTCCGACGCAATGGTTGGCAGGTCCACGGCCTGGCGCGGCGGCCGCCCGCGATCGAGGGCGTGGCGCCGGTGGCGGCGGATCTGCTGGATCCGGCATCGCTGACGGCGGCGCTGCAGGACATTCGTCCCACCCACGTGTTTCTCTCGACCTGGATGCGGCAGGCCACCGAGGCCGAGAACATCCGCGTCAACGGCGCGATGGTGCGCAACGTGCTCGACGCGCTGCGTCCGGCCGGCTCGGTGCAGCACGTCGCGCTGGTCACGGGGTTGAAGCATTATCTCGGCCCGTTCGAGGCCTACGGCAAAGGCAAGCTGCCTGCGACGCCGTTCCGCGAGGAGCAGCCGCGGCTCGACATCGAGAATTTCTACTACGCGCAGGAGGACGAGGTGTTCGCCGCGGCGTCGCGCGACGGCTTCGGCTGGAGCGTGCATCGCCCGCACACCATCATCGGCTACGCGGTCGGCAATGCGATGAACATGGGCACCACGCTGGCGGTCTATGCGACGATCTGCAAGCACACCGGCCGGCCGTTCGTGTTTCCCGGCTCCGCCGCGCAGTGGAACGGGCTGACCGACATGACCGACGCCCGTATCCTCGCCGCCCAGCTGGAATGGGCCGCGACGACTGAGGCCGCGCGAAACCAGGCCTTCAACATCGTCAATGGCGACGTGTTTCGCTGGAGCTGGATGTGGCAGCGGCTGGCCGAGTGGTTCGACATCGCGCCCGCGCCGTTCCCCGCCGAAGTCACGCCGCTCGAGCGGCAGTTGGCGGATGCCGCGCCGATCTGGTCGGAGATCGCCGACAAGCACGGTCTCGTCGAGCGCGATCTGAAGACAGTGACGTCGGCCTGGCACACCGATGCCGATCTCGGCCGGCCGATCGAGGTCGTCACCGACATGAGCAAGAGCCGCAAGCTCGGCTTCCGCGAGTTCCAGGCCACCGACGACAGCTTCTTCGACCTGTTCGCCCGGCTGCGCGAGGCACGCATCATTCCATAGGCGCGAAGGGCCTTTGCCTGTCCTCCGTCATGCCCGGGCTTGTCCCGGGCATCCACAACTTTTCGCAGCCATCCCACACGCACAGACGTGGATGGCCGGGACAAGCCCGGCCATGACGACTTTCTGGAGTACAGTTTGACGAGGCGCGTCGCTCAACGCTTGGCCGGCACCACCCGCAGCACGCGGCCGGCGGGGTCGTCCGTCAGCAGCCACAACGCACCGTCGGGGCCTTGCCGCACGTCGCGGATGCGTTCGTTGAGGTCTCCGAGCAAGCGTTCTTCGCCGGTGACGCTGTTGCCGTCGAGCGACAGCCGCACCAGCATGGCGCCGGCCAGCGCGCCGGTGAACAGGCTGCCCTGCCATTTCGGAAACAGCGCGCCGGTGTAGAACGCCATGCCGGACGGCGCGATCGACGGCACCCAATACTTCACCGGCTGCTCCATGCCGGCCTTCGCGGTGCCCTCGTGGATCTTGGCGCCGCTGTAGTCGACGCCGTAACCGATCACCGGCCAGCCGTAGTTCTTGCCCTTGCCGATGATGTTGACCTCGTCGCCGCCGCGCGGACCGTGCTCGATTTCCCATGGCACACCAGTCGTCGGGTGAAGTGCGAGGCTCTGCGCGTTGCGGTGGCCGTAGCTCCAGATCTCCGGCTTGGCGCCATCGCGGCCGACGAACGGATTGTCGTTCGGCACGCTGCCGTCCGGCGCGATGCGGATCAGCTTGCCGATGTGGTTGGCGAGATTCTGCGCCTCGTCGCGCGGGCGGAAATGATCGCCGAGTGCGACGAACAGGTTGCCGTCGGCGGCCTGCGCGATGCGGCAGCCGTAATGATTGCCGCTCGACAGCGGGCCGCTCTGGCGGAAAATCACCTTGACGTCGTCGAGCCGCGGCGCATCGCCATCGACCAGTTTGCCGCGCGCCACCGCGGTCAGTCCGCCGCCGCCGCTGCGTTCGGCGTAGCAGACATAGATCGTGGCGCTGCTGGCGAAGTCGCGGTCGGTGGCGACGTCGAGCAGGCCGCCCTGGCCGGACGCCCAGACTTCCGGCACGCCCTTGACTGCCGGCGACAGCTTGCCCTGCGTGGTGACGATGCGCAGCCGGCCGGGCTTCTCGGTCACCAGCATCCGGCCGTCCGGCATGAAGGCCAGCCCCCACGGCCGCTCCAGCCCGGTCGCCACGGTCTGTACCTCGAGCTGCCCGGCGGACGACGCATGCGAACCGTCGGCACCGCGGCTGCCGGTCGCGATCAGCAGCGTGGCGGTCAGCACGATCGCCGCCGTCAACGAGCCGGTAACCCAGATCACGGGTGTCTTCATCGAAGTCTCCGTGGGCATGAACCTCGATCAGACGCGATGGTTGCGCGCCGGATCAACGTGGCCTGTGGTCGCGTGAGTGGGTGTCGGGGACGGGATCAGCCAAGCGGCAGCGCCAGCGACGCCTTGGTTGCCAGAACCGTGATCATGACGACGAGGCACAGTGACAGCGTGCCGACCGCCACCGAGGCGGCGACGGCGTGAGTCAATCGCAACGAGGCGGAAAGGGCGGAGCGAACGACGAAACCTGGCTCGGCGCCGGGCAACCTCAACATGACCGTGATCCCGAAAGCGCGGTCGAATCACCGCGGTGTTGTTATTATTCAGGAATCGCGGGCGGGATTTGGGCGGCAGGCGACGCAATCATGACATAAATGCGGCAGGGATGACGTTTATGCCCGGTATTCACGCCTCCGCCGCGATGCTGGCGGGGGTCTGCTGCGGCGCCCAATCCATGCTGACGAAGCCCTCGGTCTGTTCGACGCGGCGCAGCCAGCGGCCGATCTGCGGGAACGCCCCAAGGTCGAAGTCGCACTGGTCGGCGACGTGGGTGTAGGCGTACAGCGCGACGTCGGCGATGGTGAGCTGCTTGGCGGCGAAGAAGTCATGGGTCTTGAGGTGGTTCTCCATCACCTGCAGCGCCGCATAGCCGCGCTCCATCCAGTCTTCCAGCGCGTGGGTCTGCAGATCGCGGCCGCCCTTGACCAGCGACAGCCAGAAGTAGGCCGAGCCGATGTTCGGCTCCAGCGCGTGCTGCTCGAAGAACATCCACTGCAGCGCCTCGGCACGGTCCATCCGCGTGTCCGGCGCCAGCGGCGTGCCGACCGCGAGGTACCAAAGGATGGCATTGGACTCGGCGAGGTAGCGGCCTTCGGCGACTTCCAGCAACGGCACCTGGCCGCTCGGATTGCGCGCGAGGAAATCCGGCGTGCGACTCTCGCCGCGCAGGATGTCGATTTCGATGGACTGATACGGCGCGCCGATGAACGCCAGCGCAAGGCGGACCTTGTAGCTGTTGCCGGATCGCTGCATCGAATAGAGCTTGTACATGGGCGGTTCGTTTCTGCTCGTCCGAACGATCGCGTCAGCGTGGTGCGGCAACGCGGTCAAACAATGATGCGGCGGGCGATGCGTCGCAAGACCCCCGATCTGGAAAAAGTCGAAAACCCACGCCGCACTGCAACTTCGTGGCAGATCGATCCGAATTCCCGCTCAAAGTTGAGTGATTATTGACGGCCCCGCGCGCGGCAGGTTTTGGCCCGAGCCTTCTTGCGGTGCAGCGCTGCGCACTTTAGGGTGCGCCGATCCCGCAGGATCACCAAAATGTCAGGTCGTGAAGGACCGTTCGCGACGTTTGCAAGGAGAAGACGATGCCGTTTCTGTCCGCCGCGCTCGACCGTGTGAAGCCGTCCGCGACCATCGCGGTCACGGACAAGGCGCGCGAACTGAAAGCGGCCGGCCGCAACGTCATCGGTCTCGGATCCGGCGAGCCGGATTTCGACACGCCCGCCAACATCAAGCTCGCGGCGATCCACGCCATCGAGGCGGGCAAGACCAAGTACACCGCGGTCGACGGCATTCCCGAACTGAAGGCCGCGATCATCGACAAGTTCTCGCGCGAGAACGGCCTGACCTACAAGCCGAACCAGATCATCGTCGGCACCGGCGGCAAGCAGGTGTTGTACAACGCGCTGATGGCGACGCTGAATCCCGGCGACGAGGTGATCATTCCGGCGCCCTACTGGGTGAGCTATCCGGAGATGGTGGCGCTGGCCGGCGGCACGCCGGTGCCGGTGGTCTGCACCGCCGAGTTCGGATTCAAACTGCAGCCGACCGCGCTGGAAGCCGCGATCACGCCGCAGACCAAGTGGATCATCCTGTGCTCGCCGTCGAACCCGACCGGTGCCGCCTATTCGCGCGCGGAGCTGAAGGCGCTGACCGACGTGCTGGTGAAGCATCCGCATGTCTGGGTGATGACCGACGACATGTACGAACATCTCGTCTACGACGATTTCGTCTTCACCACGCCGGCGCAGGTCGAACCGAAATTGTTCGACCGCACCCTGACGGTGAACGGCGTGTCGAAAGCCTATTGCATGACCGGCTGGCGCATCGGCTATGCCGGCGGTCCGGCGCAACTGATCAAGGCGATGTCGACCATCCAGTCGCAATCGACCTCGAATCCGTCATCGATCGCGCAATGGGCGGCGGTGGAAGCGCTGAACGGGCCGCAGGAGTTCATCCCGGCGCACAACAAGACCTTCAAGGAGCGCCGCGACCTCGTGGTGGCGATGCTGAACCAGGCCAAGGGGATCGACTGCCCGCGGCCGGAAGGCGCGTTCTACGTCTATCCGTCCTGCGCCGGCACCATCGGCAAGACCGCGCCGTCCGGCAAGGTGATCGGCAATGACGAGGACTTCGTCACCGAACTGCTGGAGACCGAGGGCGTCGCGGTGGTGCAGGGCTCGGCGTTCGGTCTCGGCCCGGCGTTCCGCATCTCCTACGCCACCAAGACCTCGGATCTCGAGGAAGCCTGCAACCGCATCCAGCGCTTCTGCGGCAATCTGCGGTAGCTGGCCTGCGTCAATCACGTGACTTGATTTCGGCAAGCGCCTTGTTTTGAACACGGCGCTTGCATTGTGTGCCCGCACTGAATCACAGAATTGCGGAGTTTATTCGAATGCGTCTTTCGTCCCTGTTTGCCGTCGCCACCACGGCGCTCGTTGCTTCCATCGCCACCGCCCAGGCCCAGCAGAACCAGGTCCAGGTTGGCGTGCTTGAATGCCGCGGCGGTCAGAATGTCGGCTTCGTGGTCGGCTCCAACACCACGCTGGAATGCCTGTTCCAGAGCCAGGGTCGCCGTCCGGAGCCCTATATCGCCACCGTGCAGCGGCTCGGCCTCGATCTCGGCTTCACCGACCAGAGCGCGCTGGCCTGGGGCGTCTATGCCCCGACCGAGCGGTTCGGGCGCGGCGCGCTTGCCGGTAATTACGGCGGCGTCGGCGCCAACGCCTCGGTCGGCGTCGGCTTCGGCGGCAACCTCCTGATCGGCGGATCGGCCAATTCCTTCGCGCTGCAGCCGCTCAGCCTGCAGGGCCAGACCGGTCTCAACGTCACCGCCGGCATTGCCAATGTCGAACTGCGTCCCGCGATGCTGCAGAAGCCGCGCGGCAAGAAGGCGCGCCGCGCCTATCGCCGCAACCGCTGAGCGCGGTTACATTTCGGGAAGGGCCCTGCTTGCGGGGCCCTTTTTCGTTGGGCCGTCGCCAGCTCCCGGCACGGACTGGAAACCATGGCCGTGGACGGGTTCCATCGCGTCATTGAAGCTTCGCGGCGGCTGTGAATAATCGGGACGTCCAGTCGTCCGCATCACTCGCTGTCCGGGAGATCATCATGCGCCGTCTCGCCTTTCCGCTCGTCGTCGCCGCAACGCTGGCAGCTTCCGCCGCGCAGGCCCAGCCGCAGCGCGTCCAACTCGGCGTGTTGGAATGCCGCGGCGGCGCCAATGTCGGCTTCATCGTCGGGTCTGTCACCAACCTCGGCTGCGTGCTGCGGACCGAAGGCCGACCGCCCGAGCCTTATGTTGCGACCATCCGGAAGGTCGGTCTGGATCTCGGCATCACCCAGGAGACCTCGCTGGCCTGGGGCGTGTTCGCGCCGGTCGACCGCGCCGGCATCGGCGACATTTCCGGCAATTACGCCGGCGCGCAGGGCTCTGCCTCGGTCGGCGTCGGCCTCGGCGCCAATGTGCTGGTCGGCGGCTCCGCCAATTCGATCGCGCTGCAGCCGCTCAGCCTGCAGGGCTCGACGGGACTCAATGTCGCCGTCGGGCTGGAGTCGCTGGAGTTGCGGCCGGGGCGCTAATTAGCGTGCCCCGGGCGCAGTGCAGCGCGCCGCACTTCGCGGCGTGGCGCACTGCTGAGCCGGGGCTGTACCAACCGAAACCTCAAATCCGATCGAGGCTGCCGTTGGTACGGTCCCGGCTCTGCGCAGCAGCGTGACAAACGCTGCAGCCCGTCCGGGACACAGGTTGCACTGCACCAACTGAACCTCTCGTTTCCATCTTGCCAAAGTCGCGGTCCGGGCGGACCATTGTGCGCCGACCCGATCATGGGCCGAGCTCCAGACAAGGAGGCGGCAATGGGACACGACCTGAGAAGTCCCCGCGGTCCCCGGTGCATCGCACTGGTGGGCCCTTTCCAGAGCGGAAAAACCACACTCCTTGAAGCGATCCTGGCGCGGACCGGCGCGATCCCGCGCGCGGGAAGTGTCGATGCCGGCACAGCGTTCGGCGATTCCACAGCCGAGGCCCGTCGCCACAAGATGGGCGTGTCGCTGACGCCAGCGACCACCAGCTACTTGGACGAGAGCTACACCTTCATCGACTGTCCCGGCTCGGTGGAGTTCGCGCACGACATGCGCGCGGCGCTGCCCGCGGTCGACGCCGCGATCGTGGTGTGCGAGGCCGACGAGCGCAAGCTGCCGCAGCTGCAGCTGATCATGCGCGAGCTGGAAGATCTGCGCATCCCGCGCTTCCTTTTCCTCAACAAGATCGACCGCGCCAGCAAGCGCATCCGCGAAGTGCTGGATACATTGCAGCCGGCGTCGCGGATTCCGCTGGTGCTGCGCCAGATCCCGATCTGGAATGGCGACCTGATCGCCGGCTACGTCGATCTCGCGCTGGAGCGCGCCTTCGTCTATCGCGAGCACAAGGCCAGCGAGGTGATCGCGCTGGAAGGCGGCGATCTCGACCGCGAGAAGGAGGCCCGCTTCTCGATGCTCGAGAAGCTCGCCGATCACGACGACGCGCTGATGGAGCAGTTGCTCGACGACATCGCGCCGCCGCGCGACGCGGTGTTCGACGATCTGGCGCGCGAACTGCGCGAGGGTCTGATCTGCCCGGTGCTGCTCGGCTCGGCGCTGCGCGAGAATGGCGTGATGCGATTGCTGAAGGCATTGCGCCACGAGGTGCCCGAAGTATCGGCGACGGCGGCGCGGCTCGGCGTGCCGGAGGGCCGTGACGCGGTGGCCTATGTGATGAAATCGACGCATCTGCAGCACGGCGGCAAGCTGTCGCTCGCGCGCGTGCTCCGTGGCCAGATCGACGACGGCGCGACGTTGCAGGCTTCGAGCGGGGGCAGCGCACGGGTTTCCGGCATTCACCCGGTCGGCCACGGCTCCGACGCCAAGCGCGCGGCGGCAATGGCCGGCGAGGTCGTGACGCTGGGCAAGCTGGATGCGATCAGGACCGGCGACACCGTGTCTACCGGCAAGACCGCGCCTTCGCCCCTGGTGGAGATCGTCGCGGCGCCACCGGTGCTGGCGATGGCGCTGGCGGCGCAGGACCGCAAGGACGACGTCAAGCTCGGCCAGGCGCTGGCGCGGCTGACCGACGAGGATCCCTCGCTCACCGTGATCCATGACGCGCAGACCCACGACATCGTGCTGTGGGGGCAGGGCGAGATGCATCTGCGCGTGGCGCTGGAACGCCTGCACGATCGCTTCGGCGTGTCGGTGGCCTCGCATCCGCCGGCGATCGGCTATCGCGAGACCATCCGCAAGCCGACGACGCAGCGCGGCCGGCACAAGAAGCAATCCGGGGGCCACGGCCAGTTCGGCGACGTGGTGCTGGAGATCGCACCGCTGCCGCGCGGCGGGGGATTCAAGTTCGACGAGCGCGTGGTCGGCGGCGCGGTGCCGCGCAACTACATCGGCGCAGTGGAGGAGGGCGTGGTCGATGGCCTGGTCCGCGGGCCGCTCGGTTTCCCGGTGGTCGACGTGCAGGCGACCTTGACCGACGGCTCGTATCACAGCGTCGATTCCTCCGACCAGGCGTTCCGCACGGCGGCGCGGATCGGAATCAGCGAGGCTCTGCCGCAATGCCAGCCGGTGCTGCTGGAGCCGATCCATGTGGTGGAGATCGTCTGCCCGAGCGAGGCCACCGCCAAGGTCAACGCCATCCTGTCCGGCCGCCGCGGCCAGATCCTCGGCTTCGACACCCGCGACGGCTGGCAAGGCTGGGACTCCGTGCGGGCGATGCTGCCCGAGGCCGAGATCGGCGACCTGATCGTCGAGCTGCGCTCCGCTACCGCCGGCGCCGGCTCGTTCACCCGCGCCTTCGATCGCATGGCCGAGGTCTCGGGCCGCGCCGCCGACCAAATCGTCGCCGCCCACCGGCCGGCGGCGTAGCCGAGGCGTCGTCGCCGGCCTCGCCCCGGGTGTCTTGACCTGGCTCAATGTCGCCGGCCAGCCCCGGTGGCATGATAGGTTGCGACCTGGACATGGGGTGAGTCGCCGCATGCGGCAGGGACCACAGCCGACCTTTGCCGAACTGTTCACGCCCAAGCTGGTCACCGTGCTGCGCGAAGGCTACGGCCTTGCCGATTTCCGCGACGACGTGCTGGCGGGCCTCACCGTGGCCATCGTGGCGCTGCCGCTCTCGATGGCGATCGCGATCGCCTCGGGCACCTCGCCGGACCGCGGGCTGATCACCGCCGTGGTCGGCGGCTTCCTGGTGTCGGCGCTGGGCGGCAGCCGCTTCCAGATCGGCGGTCCGGCCGGCGCCTTCATCGTGCTGGTCGCGGCCACCGTCAGCCGCCACGGCATCGACGGCCTGATCCTCGCGACCATGCTGTCCGGCGTGATGCTGATGGCGGCGGGCTACCTGAAACTCGGCACCTACATCAAGTTCATCCCGTTCCCGGTCACGGTCGGTTTCACCGCCGGAATCGCCGTCATCATCTTCGCCAGCCAGATCAGGGATCTGTTCGGACTGACACTGGCCGGCGCCGAGCCCGCTGAACTACTGCCGAAGCTCGAGGCGCTGGGCCGCGCGCTGCCGTCCTTCAACGCGGCCGCGCTGGGCGTGGCGCTCGCCAGCATCGCCCTGATCGTCGGCCTGCGCCAATGGCGGCCGGCGGTGCCGGGCATCCTGATCGCGGTCGTGCTCAGCGCGCTCGCCGTCTGGGCGCTCGGTCTGCCGGTGGAAACCATTGGCACTAAGTTCGGCGGCATCCCGCAGAGCTTTCCACTGCCGTCGCTGCCGGCGATTTCGCTGGACCGAGTTCGGGCCGTGCTGCCCGACGCGGTGTCCTTCGCGCTGCTCGGCGCTATCGAGTCGCTGCTCTCGGCGGTGGTTGCCGACGGCATGACGGGGCGGCGGCACCGCTCCAATTGCGAACTGGTGGCGCAGGGCGCGGCCAATATCGGCGCGGCGCTGTTCGGCGGCATCTGCGTCACCGGCACGATCGCGCGCACCGCGACCAACGTCCGCGCCGGCGCCCATGGCCCGGTGTCGGGCATGCTGCACGCGGTGTTCCTGCTGGTCTTCATTCTCGTCGCCGCGCCGCTGGCCAGCTACATCCCGCTTGCGGCGCTGGCGGCGGTGCTGGCGGTGGTCGCCTGGAACATGGCCGAGAAGCACGAATTCGCCACGCTGCTGCGCTCGTCATGGGGCGACGCGATGGTGCTGCTGGCCACCTTCCTGCTGACGATCTTTCGCGATCTCACCGAAGGCATCGTCGTCGGCTTCGCGCTCGGCGCGGTGCTGTTCATCAACCGGATGGCGGAGACGACCGGCGTCGAGGCCGATGCGCTGGCGATGGGCGACAGCGCCGACGACGTCGAGCGTGTGCCCTACCGTCCGGGTGCCACGGTCGATCCCGACGTGATGGTCTACCGCATCACCGGCGCGTTCTTCTTCGGCGTCGCCTCGACCATCGCCACCGTGCTGGACGGCATCTCGGATCGCCACCAGGCCTTCGTGATCGACTTCTCCGCGGTGCCATTTCTGGATTCCACCGCAGCCAATGCCATCAAGGGCATTGCCGAGAAGGCGCGGCGGCGTGGCGTCCGCGTCGTGCTCACCGGCACCTCGCATGGCGTCCGCCGCGCGTTGCTGACCCACGGCGTGCGACCGCCGCTGGTCAGGTACCGGCCCGACATCGCCGGCGCGGTCGCGGAGATCAAGGCGCGCGCGACCCGCGCCGCGGCGGGTGTGCCAGCCACCGCGGAGGCCGCGGCCTTGCACTGATGGCATCGCGCGCGGATGGTGCTATGACACGGCGCAGCCGCGAGGACCAATGCTCGACACCACACGGAATATCGCGCTGGCCAGCGCGCTCAGCGCGCTCGCCGGCTATATCGACGGCGTCGGCTTTTTGCATCTCGGCGGCTTGTTCGTATCGTTCATGAGCGGCAACACCACGCGGCTCGGCGTCACCATCGCCGAGCACGACTGGTTCAAGGCGCTCGAGGCGATCGGACTGATCGCGCTGTTCGTGGCCGGCGCCAGCATCGGCACGATGCTCGGGCGCGGCCGCGGCATCCATCGGCAATGGGTGGTGCTGCTGGCCGAGACCTTGCTGCTCGGCGTTGCAGCCGCCTGCTACCACCTGCAGCTGTTGGAGGTCAGCATCGCGGCGATCGTGCTGGCGATGGGCCTGGAGAACGCGGTGTTTCAGGCCGACGGCGGCGCGCCCGGGCTAGGCCTCACCTACATGACAGGCACGCTGGTCCGGGTCGGACAGTTGATGGCGGGAGCGTTGACCGGCGGGCCGCGCTGGGCCTGGGTGCCGAACCTGCTGCTCTGGTCAGGCATGGCAATCGGCGCGTTGCTCGGCGCGCTGGCCTATCAGCGCTTCAATCTGGCATCGGTCTGGTTCGCCGCGGCCGCCACGCTGCTGATGTGCGTTGCGACTGCGATCCCGGCGCGGCGGGCGCGGCATTGACAGCCGCGACGGCCGCATGATTGCCTCCTGCGCACGCTTGCCGTCGAGGCGAAGGACCGATGATGCTGGACCAACGTAAAGCGCCGGCCGCCTGCCTGATCGGCTGGCCCGCGGCGCATTCGCGCTCGCCGCTGATTCATCATTACTGGCTGCGCCAGCTCGGCATCGAGGGCGGCTATTCGATCGAGGCGGTACCGCCGGAAGGCTTCGCCGAATTCGTCATGAACCTCGCGGCGCATGGCTATCTCGGCGCCAACGTCACCATTCCGCACAAGGAGCGCGCGCTGACCCTGAGCGAGCCCGACGCGCGCGCCTATGCGGTCGGCGCCGCCAACACGCTGTATTACGACGGCGCGATCCTGCGCTCCACCAACACCGACATCGAGGGATTCCTGCACAATGTCGACGACGCCGCGCCGGGCTGGGACGGCATCGAGAACGCGCTGGTGCTGGGTGCCGGCGGCTCGTCGCGTGCGGTGATCTTCGGACTGCTCGAGCGCGGCGTCGAGCGCGTCATCGTCGCCAACCGGACCATCGAGCGCGCGGAAGCGCTGGCCGAACAGTTCGGCGATACGGTGATTCCGATCGCGTGGGGCGGCATCGACACGGCGCTGCCGCATGCCGGCATCCTGGTGAACACGACGTCTCTTGGCATGGCCGGCCGGCCGGCGCTCGAGATCGATCTGGCGCTTCTGCCCGACACCGCGGTGGTCGCCGATCTCGTCTACGTGCCGCTGCAGACGCGTCTGCTCGCCGCCGCGTCGGCGCGCGGCCTGCGCACCGCCGACGGCCTCGGCATGCTGTTGCACCAGGCGGTGCGCGGCTTCGAATTGTGGTTCGGCCAACGGCCGCAGGTAACGGCCGAACTGCGGGCGCTGGTCGAGGCCGATCTGGCGCAGGGCAGGTAGTTCGCGCATGCAAGCGGTGCCGTCGTTGACGCGATCTTAACTACTCTCCGCAAGCCGTCATTCACCACAGCATACGATCGTTCGCGTCGCAACACGCGATGCTCTTGCGTGTGGCGCGCGCGCATCGCGGTTAACCCCCTCGCAACCTAAATTGCGTATCAACAAAAACGGTCGAATTGCATCGATTGCGCGTATCGATCGTGTGTGTAAGCGTTGCGTGGGCGTATGATGTCAGTAATGCGTAACCGGCCGAAGGGCGCGCGTCTTGCGTCCTTCGGCCTCGGTCTCTGTGTCTTCACAGTGATCCCGGCAGAGCTCGGATATCAGGATGTTGCCTCGCTGCTGGCGCGGCAGCCCGGCGTCGCCGAACGCTGGCAGAAGCGGGTGGTGTCATCGTCCGCCGCCTCCATCCAGGTCGCCACCTTCTCGTTCGGCCTTCCGATCGGCACGTCGATGCCGCAGCCGCCGCGCACGCGCTTGGCCGCGCTCGGCGGCGACGCCTCCGACGTCACCGGCTCGCTGGGCGGCCGTAACCCCCTGATGCAGCGCCCGCGGCGCTATGAGGCCGCCGATTTCCCCGCCGTCGATCGCGCGCTGAAAGGCGACCGGCTGGCGCTGTTCAATCCATTGCAGGCGGCTCCCGACGCATCGCCGGCGACGCCGGAAGATCCCAACGCGTCGAATGCCTCCGTGAGGGGCGCCAAGACCGCGGAGGCTGCGGCGCCGCTCGATCCGGAACTGGTCGAGGCGCTGCAGGCGCCGCCGTTGACGGCGGACGATCTCGGACTGCCGCTGCAGGCCGACGCCCACGACGCGAACACCTCGGCGCTCGCGCTGGGCGAGGCGCAGCAGCAGCCGACGCCGCTGCGCGACGGCTTCACGGTGCAGCCCGCCAGCCTGTTCTTCGGCACGTCGTCGCTCGGCAGTCTGGGCGAGAGCCTGGAGCAGTGGCAGCCGGGCGAGGAGCCGACGATCGTGCTACCGCCGGGCGTCGATCCGGACCTCAAGGTGACGTCGTTGCCGGCGCCAAGCGCTGCAATCGCAACCGGCGAAAGCGTCGCCAGCAAGGGCGAGGTCAACGCCGACAACCAGCGCCTGAAGACGCCGGCCGAACGGCTCGGTCTGCACGATCCGAAACTGCGCGCCAGGCACGAGAAGTGCCTCAGCGACGCGATCTATTTCGAGGCCCGCGGCGAGGCGGTGCGCGGCCAGATCGCGGTTGCACAGGTGGTGCTGAACCGCGCCTTCTCGGGCTTCTACCCGACCACCGTTTGCGGCGTGGTCTATCAGAACAAGCACCGCCATCTGGCCTGCCAGTTCACCTTCGCCTGCGACAAGGTCGCCGACGTGGTGCGCGAGCCGGCGATGTGGGATCGCGCGAAGAGAATTTCCAAGGCGATGCTGGACGGCCAGCTGTGGCTGCCCGAGGTGGCCAAGTCGACGCATTATCACGCCTACTGGGTGCGGCCGAACTGGGTGCGCGAGATGCGCAAGATGTACCGCTCCGGCGTCCACACCTTCTACCGCCCGCGCAACTGGGGCGACGGCAGCGACGCTCCGAGCTGGGGCACGCCAGAAGAGACCGCGGCAATTTCCGCCAAACTCGCCGAAGCCGCGCGCAGCTCGGCCGAAATCAACGGCGGCACCGTGCGGCGGTAAGAGGCCCAACCCAGTTGTCGTCATTCCGGGGCGCGTGGCCGCAGGCCAAAGCGAACCCGGAATCCCGAGATTGAACGCACCGACTCCAAACTCCAGAATCCGGGTTCATGTCGCCGCTAACGCGGCTCATGCCCGGAATGACGGCGGCATCTGTCGGCCGTAGCCCGGATGGAGCGCAGCGCAATCCGGGGCGGCACGTCAGCGACTCGCGAATCCCGGATTTCGCTGCGCTCCATCCGGGCTACCGACTGCTTCCGGGCTGTCGACGGCTGGATTTGCATTCCACGCGCCCAGCCGCTTTACATGGCTCCGCGGGATTTCGTCATCACCGCGACAGCATCAGGGAGCAGGCGCGTGGGCACATTCAGGGCGATCAGGATCGACAAGGCGGAGAAGGGCACCAGCGTCGCACTGACGCAGTTCGACGAAGCCGAACTGATGGAGGGCGACGTCACCGTTGCCGTCGAATGGTCGACCGTGAACTACAAGGACGGCCTGGCGCTGACCGGCAAGGCGCCGGTGGTGCGGCGGTTTCCGATGATCGCCGGAATCGATTTCGCCGGCACGGTGACACAGTCGTCGCATCCGTCGTGGAAAGCCGGCGGCAAGGTGGTGTGCAACGGCTGGGGCATGGGCGAGACCCATCTCGGCGCCTATGCGGAGACCGCGCGGGTCAAGGGTGACTGGCTGGTGCGGTTGCCGGACAATCTTTCCGCGCGCGACGCGATGGCGATCGGCACCGCCGGCTATACCGCGATGCTGTCGGTGCTGGCGCTGGAGAAGCACGGCCTGACGCCGAAGGACGGCGCGGTGGTGGTGACCGGCGCGGCCGGCGGCGTCGGCTCGGTGGCGATCGCGCTGTTGTCGAAGCTCGGCTATCACGTCATCGCCTCGACCGGACGCGTCGCGGAAGAACCCTATCTGCGCGCGCTCGGCGCCGCCGAGGTGATCGACCGCGCCGAACTGTCCGGCCCCGCGAAGCCGCTGGCCAAGGAGCGCTGGGCCGGCGCGATCGACAGCGTCGGCTCGACCACGCTGGCCAATGTACTGTCGATGACGAAGTACCGTGGCGCCGTGGCGGCCTGCGGCCTGGCCGCCGGCATGGACCTGCCGACCTCGGTGGCGCCGTTCATTTTGCGCGGCGTGTGTCTCTACGGCATCGATTCGGTGATGTGCCCGATCGAGCTGCGCAAGCAGGCCTGGGCGCGGCTCGCGAGCGACCTCGACCCGGCCAAATTGTCTGAAATCACGCAGGAAATCGGCCTCGACCAGGTGATCGAGGCCGGTGCGGAGGTGCTTGCGGGGCAGGTGCGCGGTCGAATCGTGGTAAAAATTCTATAGCCCGTTCAGACTTTACCAACCAAGCTGCGGCAATGTTGCCTTGTTTTGTATGGTAAGGAGCGGGTTAACCGGGGACGACCCCGTTGGCCCGCCCCAGTTGGTCGGAGTAACAGCATGCTTGCGCGTTTCGTTTTGGCATCTTCCTTGGCAGTTGCTGCGGTGGCCCCGGCGATGGCCGGCTCGATGACCGCCGAAGAGGCCCGCAAGTTCGTCGCCAACAAGGTGTTCGCCTTCACCTGCTTCGACGGCACCCGCGGCGCCGGACGGATCTTTGACGACGGCGGCGCAGCCGGCGCGGTGCAGTTCTCCGGGACCGGCCCCCAGCGCAATATGCGGTTGCCGGGCAATACCTTGCAGGTGCGCGGCCAGGCGATCTGCGCCTCGATCAAGGGCATCCCGTTCGAGCCGTGCTTCAACCTCAACAAGAACGACGAGCGCAGCTTTCGCGGCTCGGTGTCGGGCATGGGATTCGCCTATTGCGATTTCCGCCACCAGGGCGCCGGCCAGATGCTGATGGCGCGCGCCTCGCGACCGCGCTCGCTGCGCCCGCCCGGATTGTCGCGTTCCGCCGACGCCTCGCGCAATGAGGCCTCGCGCAACGACGTCACCGCCAGCGTGCCGACGCCGCGCGTCGAATCCGCCAAGATCGCGCCGGTGAAGACCGACACCATCGCCGAAGGCGCCTCCGAACTCCGCCGCTCGACGCAATAAGGCGCGACGCCGGCAGGTCTCTCGATTAGTAAGCGATGCTCTTTATTCGCCTCTCCCCACCGGGGAGAGGCCGACTGACTGCGCGCAGCGCAGGCAGTCGGGTGAGGGGCCACCGCCCTATAGATGGGGCGGTGGGGGGCGGCCGCCCCCCCCCCACCGCCCCGGCCCCCGCGG